>ENA-UONT01000020-UONT01000020.1-human-gut-metagenome-genome-assembly--contig:-CS20-NODE-20-length-240453-cov-23.245156_pt1 | contig 240453 bp, 186 predicted proteins | sample MGYA00242459_ERZ724006 | MGnify/ENA metagenome assembly ERZ724006
TCGCTCGGCTGCGGCTTCGCCTTGCCTACCCCCTACACGGGGGAGGCAAACACGTGCGGAATCTGCGCTTTGCATTATCCGCTTGATTCAACTGTATTTTAATTTCATACGGCTGCGGCGGTATCGCCGCATTACACTCCCGTACATAATCTAACCGAAAAAGCTTTTCAGAGGTTTTATAAAAACCTCACCGCCACGCGATTGACATTGTGCCCCTCCCGTGCTATAATACCATCGAAAAACTGTCACATTCTCCGTCCGTCTCCGTCAAAATCACGACAGACGGCAGTCCGGACGACAATTTCATCTGGAAAGGTATCATAAATGAGTAAAAAAGAACCCCGTAACCCGAGACTCGGTGTAGTCGGCGGTCAGGCGGTCCTCGAGGGCGTAATGATGCGCCACGGCGAGCGGTATTCCGTCTCGGTGCGCAAGGAGGACGGCAGCATAACTACCGAAAACCGCACCTTTGTCTCGGTGCGAAAGAAGATAAAGCTGCTAAATATCCCGCTGCTGCGCGGCGCGGTCAACTTTATCGAAATGCTGATTTTGAGCTACAAAACGCTCTCCATCTCCGCCGATGCCTACGGTCTAACCGAGGAGGAAGAGGAGTCCAAGTTCGAGCGGTGGCTGCGCGAGCATTTCGGAAAGGGACTTGTCGATGTCGTAATGGCGATCTCGATGGTGCTCGGGCTTGCGCTCGGTGTGGGAATATTCTTTTTTCTCCCCAGTCTGCTGACAAAGGCGACCGACAACGCGCTCGGGGGCTCGCTCGGCTGGGCAAAGAACCTCATCGAGGGTCTTATAAAAATAGTTGTTTTTATTGCATATCTGTGGCTTGTGTCGCTGATGCCCGATATCCGCCGGACCTTTGAGTACCACGGCGCGGAGCATAAGTCGATCTTCTGCTATGAGGCGGGAGTTGAGCTGACCCCCGCAAACGCAGCGAAATATAAGCGTTTTCACCCGCGCTGCGGTACGAGCTTTATGTTCGTAATGATAGCGATATCAATCCTCATTAATTCTCTGCCGTTCGTTCCGTGGGACAATGTGCTGCTGCGTATGCTTGTCAAGCTCGCGCTGCTGCCGTTTGTCGTCGGTCTCGGATATGAGTTTCTGATGTATGCGGGTAAGCATGACAATACGCTCGTCCGCATCCTCTCGACCCCGGGTCTGTGGATGCAGCGCATTACGACGCGCGAGCCGGATGAAGAGCAGCTTGCTGTCGCAATAGAGGCGCTGATGAGCTGCATGCCCGATGAATTTCCCGAGCATGCCGCAAAGCAGAAAGCTGAAAAGGAGGCTGAAGCTGCCGATAATGATAATGCCGAATCGTGCGATACTGCCGGAGAGACCGCAGCACAGGTATCGGATAATAACGGCGGTACAGATGCATGCTGTACGGATGCCGGAGATACCGAGGCTCGGTACGGCTCGGATGGCGGTTCTGAGTCTGAGAAAGAGGCTTCCGACGGAGTGATACCGGGCGGAAATGCCGACGGAAATGACATGAATGCCGCGGAAGGATCGGATGCATGACGCGGCATGAGGAACGACTGCTGCGAGAGCATTTCGGTGACGGAGAAAAATATGGTGAGGCGGCGCGCAGACTCAGGTCGGGCGAGCCGCTTGCCTATATTCTCGGAGAGTGGTATTTTTGGCGGTATACTTTTGTCGTAACGCCGGATGTGCTCGTTCCGCAGCCGGATACCGAGATGCTTGTCGAGCGCGCGATAAAGCTGCTGCCGAACTGCGGCAGGCTGCTCGATCTCTGCACCGGCAGCGGGTGCATCGCCTGCTCGGTGCTTGCAGATCGACCGGATGCGAGCGGAGCCGCCGTTGATATATCGGATGCGGCTGTGGAGATCGCACGCAAAAATGCTTTCCTGCTCGGGCTTTGTGAGCGGCTGAGCATTGTCGTCGGTGATGTTCTTTCGGAGGACTGTCCAAGCGGTCTGTCGGGCGAAACGGGCTGCTATGACCTGATAGTCTCAAACCCGCCGTATATCCGCAGCGGTGTTATACCGACCCTGTCTCCGCAGGTCCGTGCCGAGCCGCATATCGCGCTCGACGGCGGGGAGAGCGGATTGCGCTTTTATGAGGGGATTATCGCAAAATATCCGGCGCTGTTGACACCGAGCGGCAGAATGCTGCTCGAGATAGGCTACGATCAGGCGGAGTGCGTGCGTGAGCTCGCCGTAAGGGCAGGGCTGCACTGCGATATTATCCGCGATTACGGCGGAAACGACCGCGTTGCCGAGCTGTACCGCGAATGATACGGCACCGCAAAGCGGCTTGAACAAAACCTGATATTTCATTGCCGTACTATCTCTGTTTTTTATAATAATACTATTTAATGTGTTATATTAGCAGAAGCATTATACGCTTTTGCGTCGAAAAGTCAAGAATAATACTGAGACGGCGGAGGCGGTAAAAACAAGCAGCCCGGTGCGGCGGAATATCCGTCTGCATCGGGCTGCACGTATTTATGCTTAACATTCGTGAGCTAATATTTGCCGCGCTGCGGCAATCGCTTTTTCTGCGATGGTTTGTACGCTGCGGCAATCGCTTTTTCTGCGATGGTTTGTACGCTGCGGCAACCGCTTTTTCTGCGATGTTTTGTACGCTGCGGCAACCGCTTTAGCCGTGACGGTTATTTTGCCGCTGCGTCGAGCTGTGCCTGCTTGCGCGGCGGGATCGGCTTTTCGGGTATCTCGCCTGCGCGGTCGAGCGCTATCTTTGTGAGCAGCGGACCGACAAGCTCATATACGAGGACGGCGAAGAGCGCGATATTTCTGACGATGATACCGCTCTCGCCGAGCGACATTGCGGTAAGCGACATACCGAGCGAAACACCCGCCTGCGGGAGCAGCGTTATGCCGAGGTACTTCTGTACCTGAGGCTCGCAGTGCATGAAGCGCGAGGAGATGCTTGCGCCGCCCATCTTGCCTACCGAGCGGAAGATGATATAGACTATCCCGACCATAATTAACGCGGGATCCTTAAATACGTCGAGGCGGAGTCCCGAGCCGCTGAGAACGAAGAACAGCACCATGATAGGACCGGTCCAACGGTCCATGCGGTCCATCAGCTCCTCTGAGAAGTCGCAGAGGTTGCAGAATACTGTTCCGGTCGCCATGCAGACGAGCAGCGAGGAGAAGCCGACGGTCACGGGACCGAGCTTGAACTCGAGCATAGAGAGTGCGACGGCGAGGAAAACGAAGGTAACCGAGATGCTCATACGCTTGCTGCGCGAATGGAAGAACTGCTCGCAGAAATTATAGATAAGTCCGATGGCGACACCGAGTGCGAGCGAAGCGACGACCTCAACAAGCGGGTTGACGAGCACCGAAAAGATATCTATCTCGCCCTTTTCGAGTGCCTTGGCGATGCCGAACGAGATAGCAAAAACGATAAGTCCCACGATATCGTCGAGCGCGACTATGGGAAGCAGCAGTCGAGTAAGAGGACCGTCAGCCTTGTACTGCTTGACGACCATCAGCGTCGCGGCGGGAGCCGTTGCGGTCGCGACAGCTCCGAGGGTGAGAACGCAGGAGAGAGGAAGCTTGTCGGGAATAATTAGGTGAACGACGTAGAGCGCGATGTCGACGGCGATAGTAGCGACAAGCGCTTGAAACACGGCGATAACAGTTGCTTTTTTGCCCGTTTTTTTCAGCTCGCTAATGCGGAATTCGTTGCCCATCGCAAATGCGATAAAGCCGAGTGCGGCATCTGATATTATGGAATAGTTTGCCACATCCTCATTAGAGATGAAGCCGAGTCCCGGGACGCCGAGCCTGCCGAGCACATACGGACCGACGAGCACTCCGGCGACGAGGTATGCCGTTACTGCGGGAAGATTCCACAGCTTTGTCAGTCGTGACATCAGCAGTCCCGCGAGCATGGCGATTGAGAGTGACAGTAATATTTGCATGGCTTGCCTCTTTCGGTAGTTGATAGTTTGTATGGTTCAGCAATGCATAAGCACCACCGAACAAAATAATATTATATCACCCGCGCGGCTGCATTGCAATATCGAACGGCAAAAAAACGGACAAATATCGGAAAATTCTTCGCAAATTATTGCTCGGAGAGTATGGCGGCAGGGCTGCGCTGCGGCATATATTCGGATGCGGCGCATTGCCACTTGCGGCAGACGAAAAGCTATGATATAATTGTACGAGATAATATTAGTATTTCGGTCGTATCGCGGCATGCTCGGAGAGCGGCTGCGATTTTGGGGGTATAGGGTTGAAGAAAAAACAGATAACGGGATTTTTGCCGCTGTGCAGGGCGGAGGCGCTCGAGCGCGGATGGGAGCAGCCGGACTTTGTCTATGTTACCGGCGATGCATATGTTGACCATCCGAGCTTCGGCGTATCCATCATTTCGCGCGTGCTCGCGGCGGAGGGCTTCTCGGTGTGCATCATCGCGCAGCCGGACTACCACTCGGCAGAGGCTTTTCGTGAGTACGGCAGACCGAGACTCGGCTTTCTCGTATCATCGGGAAATCTCGATTCGATGGTCGCAAACTATACCGTTGCAAAGCGCCGCCGCAGCTACGACTACTATTCTCCCGGCGGAAAGCCCGGACTGCGCCCCGACCGCGCCGTAATCGTATACTGCAATCGCATCCGCGAGGCGTACGGCGATGTGCCGATAATCATCGGCGGACTTGAGGCATCGCTTCGCCGATGTGCCCATTATGATTACTGGGACGACCGTGTGCGCAACAGCATCCTTGTCGATTCCGGAGCGGATCTGCTGACCTACGGAATGGGCGAGAACATCATGATAAGACTTGCAAAGCTGCTCGACAGAGGCATTCCGTTATCCAAGATACGTGATCTGCGCGGTACCGTTTATCTTGCTCCGGCGGACGAGCGGCTGCATTATGAGTCGGTAGGCGGATGGAGCATAGACGAGCTGCGTACCGACCGTGCGCTGTATGCAGAGGCGTTTGCAACTCAGTACCGTGAGAACGACCACATACGCGGCAGGGCGGTAACCGAGCGCTACGGCGACCGCATCCTTGTGCAGAATCCGCCTATGCCCCCGCTCGAGCGCGAGGAGCTGGACCGCGTTTACGCACTGCCTTATGAGAGGACATATCATCCGAGCTATGAGGCTGTTGGCGGCATTCCCGCCATTCGCGAGGTGCGCTTCTCCATCACGCATAATCGCGGCTGCTTCGGCGGCTGTGCTTTCTGCGCCATTGCCTACCATCAGGGCAGAGCGGTGCGATCGCGCAGTATTGACAGCGTTGTCCGCGAAGCGGAGCTGCTGACAAAGCTCCCGGATTTCAAGGGCTATATTCACGACGTCGGAGGTCCTACGGCAAATTTCCGCGGTCCCGCATGCGAGCGGCAGCTCAAGTACGGTGTCTGCCCGAATCGCCGCTGCCTTACGCCGACTCCGTGCCCGAACCTCATCGCCGATCACAGCGAATATATCGAGCTGCTGCAGCGTGTGGAGAGTATACCCGGCATAAAAAAGGTGTTTATCCGTTCGGGCATTCGATATGATTATATGCTTGCGGATAAGAGCGATGCATTCTTTCGCCGTCTTGTTGAAAAGCACGTCAGCGGTCAGCTCAAGGTGGCTCCCGAGCATTGCTCCGACCATGTTCTTGCGCTGATGGGCAAGCCGCCTATCGGGGTGTTCGAGCGCTTCAGTGAGAGGTATTTTTCTCTCTGCTCAAGGGCGGGACTTGACCAGTATCTTGTTCCGTATCTTATGTCGAGCCATCCGGGCAGCACGCTTCGCGACGCTGTCGAGCTTGCCGTATATCTGCATAATAACGGCTGTACGCCCGAGCAGGTGCAGGATTTCTATCCCACACCGGGCACAGCCTCTACGGTCATGTATTATACGGGTATCGACCCAATGACAGGGAAAAAGGTGCCCATCACCGACGATCCGCACGAGAAGAAGCTGCAGCGCGCGCTGCTCCAGTCCTATCGCCCCGAGAATGCGCCGCTCGTGCGCGAGGCGTTGCGCCGAGTCGGCAGAGAGGATCTTATCGGCTACGGCAGAGAGTGCCTCGTCAGACCGGAAAACGGCGGCGGACATGACGGTGCGCAAAACGGACGCGGCGGTCGTAACGGACGTGGAGGCTCGCCGAATGACGGCGGTCGGTATGGACGCGGGAATTCGCCGCGCGGCGACAGTCGAAACGAGCGCGGAAGCTCACCGCGCGGTAACGGTCGTGACGGTCGCGGTAGCTCATCGCACGGCAGCAGTCGAAACGAGCATGGAAATTCTCCGCGCAGCGGCGGTAGAAACGAGCGCGAAAGCTCACCGCGCAGCGGCAATCGAAACACACGCGGGAATCAGCCCCGCGGCGGTATCCGGAACGAACGCGGAGGCTCGCAGTACGGCGCGAAAAAGAATGTACATAAAAAACGCTGATAAAACAGTAAAAGAGCGCAACTGTCTGTCGATCGCTGCGCTCTTTTTCGATAGGATATCTGTACTTTACAGAGAGGGACGCTGCCGGTCACGATAAAAGCTTGCTTTGAAGGGGGCTGCTTTCCCTGAGGAGAGGCTGACTTTTTCATGGCGGATATAGCTTTTTGCCGTGGTTTTTTTCGGGCGCGCCCACCGAGGCAGAACCGGAGAAAAGCTGCCGTTTTCATGTTTTAAAAATAATCTGCAAAATGAACAACTACACTGTGTTAAAAAAGGACTCCGTGCGGAGCCGAATGCTCTGCGGAATCCTTTTTTCTTTATTCTTTTGTGAGTATACGGCAGGAAGCGGGTGACGTTGCGGATTTCGGCTTGCCGCGCCACCTTAAACAGCTGCCGGCATTCGATTTTCCGCGCGTTGCTTATTATCATTGCCGCGCCGCCATCGGCATTTTGTGCGCTATGCCGTCTTATAGCAGACTCAGCCCTCTGCGCGGTGGACTATTTTGGGCGTTTTTTATGCTTGATAACGTCCTCGTCGATTATGACCTTTTCTATGCTTCGGTCGGAGGGAACATCGTACATAACGTCGATCATAGCCTCCTCCGTGATAGCACGGAGTCCGCGCGCGCCGGTCGCGCGTTCGATAGCAAGCTCGGCAACCGCGTCGAGTGCGCCGTCGGTAAACTCGACCTTGCAGCCGTCAAGCTCAAAGAGACGCTCGTACTGCTTGATTATCGAGTTTTTCGGCTCGCGCAGAATGCGGACGAGCGCCGCGCGGTCGAGGTCCTCGAGACCTACGAGCACGGGCAGTCTGCCGACGAGCTCGGGTATGAGCCCGTATTTAACGATATCGTGCGGGGTGATATCCGCGTAGATATCCGAGAGGTTCTTTTCGGTCTTAGAGCGCACCTCGCCCGAAAATCCCATCGTCTGCTTACCGCGTCTTGTCTCGACCTGCTCGGATATGCCGTCGAACGAGCCGCCGCAGATAAAGAGGATATTCTCGGTGTTTATCTGAATGAACTCCTGATTCGGGTGCTTTCTTCCGCCCTGCGGGGGAACGTTGGAAACCGTACCCTCGAGTATCTTGAGCAGCGCCTGCTGAACACCCTCGCCCGAAACGTCTCGGGTGATGGAGCGGTTCTCGCTGCGGCGGGATATCTTATCTATTTCGTCGATATAGATTATTCCGCGCTCCGCACGTTCGATGTCGAAATCCGCCGCCTGAATAAGGCGCAGAAGTATATTCTCGACATCCTCGCCGACGTAGCCCGCCTCTGTGAGGGTGGTAGCATCGGCTATCGCAAAGGGAACGCGCAGCGTCTTTGCGAGCGTCTGAGCAAGATAGGTCTTACCTACACCGGTAGGACCGAGCAGCAGGACATTACTCTTTTGCAGCTCGACCTCGGGCTTTTCCTGCGCAGGCTCGGATTTCTTTTTGCCCTTGCCGGAGGTCTGCTTCGGCATCTGGAGGATCCTCTTATAGTGGTTGTATACCGCGACCGAGAGGACCTTTTTAGCCTTATCCTGGCCGATGACGTACTCATCGAGCGACGCCTTTATCTCCGCAGGACGGGGAAGTGTTTCAAAGGTCAGCGGCTGTGCCTCGGGCGCCTCTGCCGCAGGGGTGCGGCGGTCGCCGCCGAGCTGCTCGTCGATTATCTCGTTGCAGATATCAATGCAGTGGTCGCAGATAAGCAGTCCCGTGGGCGAGGGAATCATGAAGTTGACATGATTCTCGTCTCTGCCGCAGAACGAGCAGGTAGGGCGGTCCACTCCGCCGTTTCTGTTATTTGCCATCTGAAAAATGTGTCCTTTCTGTGCAGGCGGGCAGCCTTACGCGCGCTTTTCGTATACCTTGTCGATGAGACCGTACTCGGCAGCCTCTGCCGCAGTCATGAAGTTGTCGCGCTCGGTGTCACGCTCGATTATCTCAAGCGGCTTTCCGGTATTGGAGGCGAGAATACGGTTCAGGCGCTCGCGGGTATGGAGGATGTGGTCTGCGTGGATCTTGATGTCCGATGCCTGACCCTGCATTCCGCCGAGCGGCTGATGGATCATTATCTCGCTGTTCGGAAGTGCGAAGCGCTTACCCTTTGCGCCGGAGGAGAGCAGGAACGCGCCCATGCTCGCCGCCATGCCGATGCAGATGGTGGAAACGTCACACTTGATATAGTTCATGGTGTCGTATATTGCAAGACCTGCGCTGACCGAGCCGCCGGGGCTGTTGATGTAGAGGCTGATGTCCTTGTCGGGGTCCTGTGCCTCGAGAAAAAGCAGCTGAGCCACTACGAGCGATGCGGTCACGTCGTTTACCTCGTCTGCGAGGAATACTATGCGATCGTTGAGCAGGCGGGAGTATATGTCGTATGCTCTCTCACCTCTGCCGGTCTGTTCGATTACGGTTGGTACAAGTGCCATAACAGTTTTTCCTTTCATATACCTTTGCCGAGGTGTCGCCTCGGTGCATAAGAGCACAGCAAGAAAACGGTGCCCGCATCTCACTGTGCTCTCGGAAACATATTTTTTATGTGCTCGGGCTCTTATAGAATTGTAGACCCGGACGGGGCAGAATATTCATCAGCCGTAAAATCGGCATATCTGCCGTCCCGCTACATTTCCCCGATTACTTATTCTCTTCCTTTGCCTCGGCAGCAGCCTCTGCTTCCTTCTCTGCCTTGGTCTTTCTGGTTCTCTTAGGCTTGGGAGCCTCCTCGGCCTCAGCCTCGCCATCAGCCTTTTCCTTCTTGACTGCGGTCTTGGCTGCGGTCTTGGTTGATTTCTTGGCGGGAGCCTTCTTAGCGGGCTTCTTCTCCTCAGCCTCTGCCTCGTCTGCCGTCTTTTCGGTGATAGCGGCGTGAGCCTTTACGAAGTCGATGGCCTTGCGCAGAACAATGTCGGTTGTAAGGTTGTCTGCGGAGAGTGCCTCCTTGACCTTCTCTATCTCCATCGAGTACTGATCTGCCAGCTTCTTGTACTCTGCCTCGATATCGTCGGCGGTAGCCTCGAGCTTCTCGAGCAGAGCGATCTTCTCGAGTGCGAGTCTGGTCTTGACCTGACGCTCACCCATCGGGCGGAGCTGTGCGCGCATATCGTCGAGCGATGCGTTCATGTACTTGAGGTATGTAGCAAGGTCGAGACCCTGGCTGCGGAGCTGATAGTCGCGCTCGCGAACGATGTTTTCTACCTCGTCGTCGATCATGCACTCCGGAACCTCTGCATTGAAGTTTTCGAGCATGCCGTCGATGAGCTTGCCCTCGAGAGCGTTGTCTGCGCTGTTCTCGTATCTCTCCTCGAGCTTCTTGCGAACATCTGCCTTATACTCGTCGAGCGTGTTGAAATCGGATACGTCAACTGCAAAATCGTCGTCAAGCTCGGGGAGCTCGGTGAACTGGATCGCGTGGAGCTTGCACTTGAATACGGCGGGCTTGCCTGCGAGCTCTGCATGACCGTAATCCTCGGGGAAGGTCACGTTTACATCGAACTCGTCGCCTATGCTATGACCGACTACCTGCTCCTCGAAGCCGGGGATGAAGGTGCCGGAGCCGAGCTTGAGCGAGTAGTCCTCGCCCTTGCCGCCGTCGAACTGCTTATCGTCAACATAGCCGTCAAAGTCGATCTTTACGGTGTCGCCCATCTCTGCCGCGCGGTCGGTAACGTCGACAAGACGTGCGTTTCTTTCTCTTACGCGCTGGATCTCGGCGTCTACCATCTCGTCGGTGACGGGGGTGACGATCTTATCTGCCTTGATGCCCTTGTAGTCCTTGACCTCGACCTCGGGCTTTACGAATGCGGTAGCCTTGAGCTCAACGTCGCCGTCGCCTACCGAGACGATTTCGAACTCGGGGCGGCTGACGAGCTCGGCACCGGACTCCTTAGCTGCATCCTCGTAAGCCTCGGGCAGCAGGTTATTGATGGCATCCTCATAGAATACGCCCTTGCCATACATCTTTTCGATGATGCTGCGGGGAGCCTTGCCCTTACGGAAGCCGGGAACCGCCATGCGAGCGGCTCTCTTCTTGAATACCTTGCCGAGCTCGGCATCAAACTTTGCCTTGTCGATAGAAAATTCGATCTCAACCTTACCGTTGTCGACCTTTGTTACTTTCCTGAATCCCATGTTTTTTTGTTTCCTCCGATGAGAACATATTTATCGATAGTAAATCATTATCGTATCTATTTTAGCCGCTTTTGACTGTAAAGTCAATAGATAGGCTGAAAATTATTGCCCATATTTCGCCGATAGAGCACCGAAATGCGTTATTTTCGCTTGATCAGCTGCGTTTTTCGATGAACAGGGGCTTGAATTCGAGATAATCGGCAGAGGTGATGATGTATTCAATGCCGCCATCCTCGAATACCGGCGGTGTATCGTAGCTGTTATGGATGTGCCCGTAGAAGCATCGCTTTATACCGTGCTGCCGCAGCACCGAGATTAACTCATCGCAGCGGTAGTCGCGGAATATCGGCGGAAAGTGGAGAAAGACGAGCAGCTCACGCTCCTCCCCCCGCTCTCGTGCCGCCGCAAGCAGCCGCTCCCCGGCATCGAGGCTCATTCCGACGCGAAGCGCCTCGCGCGCCACAATTTTCTCATAATCGACTCCGCTCGGGCAAAGTCCCGAATCGCCCCACCATCCGCGAGAGCCGCAGACGACAAAGCTCTCAGTCTCGTATGCATTATTGTAGAGAAAGTCGATAGTGGACAGTCCGTTCTGCTCGACAAAGAATTTCTTCATCTTATAAACGGTGCCCCACCAGTAGTCGTGATTTCCGCGCCCGATGAGCTTTCTTCCCGGCAGTCGGTCGAGGTAGGCAAGGTCGGTCAGCGCCTCGTCCATCGACATCGCCCACGAAATATCGCCCGCTACAACGACGGTATCGCCGTCGCCGACCGTATTCTCCCATGCCTCTCGTATCCTCTTGTCATGCTGCTGCCATCGCGAGCCGAATATATCCATCGGTTTATCGGTTGACAGCGACAGATGCGTGTCGGACAGGGCAAAAAGCGACATTTCTATACCTCCTTTTCGGGTGCTTGAAAAACTAAAATGATAATTTAAAAAAATTAAGCGGCGAATAATTTATGCGCGCACTGCGCAAACTACCGTCGGCTGAAAAAGCTCTAATAATATTGCTGTTGCGGCGATGCCGCGCGGCGGGAAAGTGAAGGTACTGTTATAATGAAAGATCACAACGGTAATTCGTACGGCTGCGACCACATCAAGGGCGTTTGCTGCGATGTAAAGAACTGTGTTTATCACGAGGGCGAGTGCGACTGCACCGCGGGTAAGATAGCGGTAGGACCGGGGTATGCGACGTCGTGTACCGATACTGTCTGCGCGACTTTTAAGCAGAAGGGAATCTGACGGCTGGCGGCGAGGCTTTCGCAAAACCTCTGAAAAGCCTTTTTGGTTCGCTGCATGGCTTTAGTGTGTACCGCGCTGCCGCCGGCAGGTTTTTTCGCGGATAAATTTTCTCTGTGCAACGAGGTGTCAAATCGCGCCTTCGGCGGTTAAAGACTGCCTCAAAATCAAGTTGATAATGCACGCTGAATTTGCGCGCGTGAAAGCCTCGGCATTTGTTAAGAGCACAGCACGAAATCCGGCTTAACGGAACTTGAGTTTAGCTTAATATCAAGTTGATAATTCAAGGAGTAGATTCCGCACGTGTTTGCCTCCCCTGTGTAAGGGGAGGTGGCACGGCTTGCCGTGACGGAGGGGTTGTTGGGAACTAAAAAATTTTTCATCAAACTTAACTCGTGACGAATTTTCTGTCACACTTGAATTTGCAATAACTATCAAAATTGATGTGACAGAAAAATTGTCACGAACTCATAACTCGACAACAGCCCCCGATTTCTAAGGCGAACAAAATTATGTCACGAGGGTAATATCTCGCTGCCGCGGTCTGAGAATATGGAAAAATGATTTAATTGTTCTTCTTTTTACGCTTTCTTTTTACCTGAACGCCTTTTCTGCGAAAAGCGAAAGCGTAGGAAAGAAAAGCAGGCATAAGGGGGATTGCGCCGCGATACGCTGCGCTCCTATTCGCACGTTGAAGAATTGCGTAGCAATTCTTCCGCATGAGCTTTGCTCATGTGTCCCCCATTATGTATCCCCCTTTGGACTGCTCAGCCGATAGCGCAATGACAAGTCATCGTCCGAAATGCTCGGCAGGCACTACGCCTCGCATTTCTTATCGAGAGAATGCACGCCTACTGCCTCAGTTTTTCGCGCTCGCGGAACGTGCGGCGATGCCCGTCTGCTGCTTTGTTTTTTCATGCTCGCCGAGCGTGTACCGACGAAAAGCCGAACCACAGCAAAGTCAAGTCACTGCTAAGACAAGCCACGCAAAGTCAAACCGACGAAAGACGATTCGTTCCGATATATACAACGGCGGGACCCCGGGGCAGGCAGCAGCCGACCCCGGAGTCCTTTTATTACTCGGCGGTGAAGCGCTTGAATATCACTCGGCGGCGAATGCTTGACGCATTACTCGGCAGTGGGTGTTTAAAGTATTACTTATCGGCGAAAGCTCAGCGCATTGTTCGGCAGCGAATGCCTAAAGTACTACTTATCGGCGAAAGCAAAAAGTATTTTACTTATCGGCGAAGCGCTTTACGCAGTCGAGCATCTCCTCGGGCATGGAATACTTATCGGGATCAAAGCGGACGGCCTTGGAGCGCAGCTCGGACAGCGGTGCGGGCGGCGTTACGCCGGTGAGGCGTGCGGTCTCGTCGATGCACTCAAATTCGTCGTCGAGCTTTTTGCCCGTCAGTGCAGGGTAGACGTTCGAGGCGAATTTATACGGACTTGCGGTCGAGACGCAGAGCAGCTTATTCTGCGGCTTCTCCTCGCCGATATAGGTCTCGGCGCAGTACAGACCGACCGCGGTATGCGGGTCGATGAGATAGCCGTATTTTTCATATGTGCTGCGGATGCATTCCGCTGTCTGCTCCTCGTTGCAGCTGGCGCCGTAGAAATCGCGGCGTGCGTCGGCGAGGATATCGGCGGGAACGGTATAGCTGCCGCCGCTTGTAAGGCTCTCCATAAAGCCGCGCGTAGCGTCTGCGCCCGCGATGAACCAGAGCAGGCGCTCGAGGTTGGACGAGATGAGGATATCCATCGACGGCGACATGGTGGTATAGAAATCGCGGTTGCGGTCGTAGGTGCCCGTTGCGAGAAAGTCGGTGAGGATGCGGTTCTTATTCGATGCACAGACAAGTCTGCCGAGCGGCAGTCCGCAGCGCTTTGCGATATATGCGGCAAAGATATCACCGAAGTTACCGGTAGGTACCGAAACGTCGAGCTGCTCGCCGAGCTTCAGTCTGCTGGATGCGATCATATCGCAGTATGCCGATACATAGTAGACTATCTGCGGCGCGAGTCTGCCCCAGTTGATGGAGTTTGCGCTCGAGAAGAAGTATCCGCGCTCGGCGAGGTACTTATTTGCCTCGGGGTCGGTGAAGATGCGCTTTACGCCGGTCTGTGTGTCGTCGAAGTTGCCCTTGACGGGGCAGACCATTACGTTCTCGCCCTCCTGCGTCGACATCTGCAGCTTCTGCACGCGGCTGACGCCGTACACGGGATAGAACACCATGATGCGTACGCGAGGAACGTCGTGATAGCCGTCGAGCGCTGCCTTACCGGTATCGCCCGAGGTTGCGGTCAGAATGAATGCATCGCCCTTGACCCCGGTCTTTTCGAGCGCGCCGGAGAGCAGATGCGGCATTATCTGAAGCGCCATATCCTTGAAGGCGCAGGTCGGACCGTGAAAGAGCTCGAGCACCGAGATCTTGTCACTGAGCGTGTGCACCGGAGCAGCGCCGCCCTCGCCGGGAAAGCGCTCTGCGCTGTATGCACGCTCCGCGTAGCCGAGCAGCTCCTGCTCGGTATAGTCGGTAAGAAACTTCGAGAGGACGTATGCCGCCCGCTCGGGATAGCTCATGCCGATGAGCTCTGTTATCTCCGCCTCGGATATTTCGGGCAGCTCCTCGGGAACGAAGAGTCCGCCGTTCTTTGCTATACCCTGTGCGATTGCCTGAGCGGACGAAACTCTCTCGTCGCCGCCTCTTGTGCTGATGTACATCATGATCTTTCTTTTCCTTTGCTGTATATGATGGAGATGGTTTTTTATATATCAGAGCCGTGCGGCTCGGATGTGCTGTAATTGTGCCGCTCGTCTGCCGCTTATATCAGGCTGCCGAGCGACGGCGGCAGGGTGGTCGCCGCATAGCGCAGCTCTCGGTCGCCGAGAGGCTCGAGTCCGTTGCGGTCGAAGAATTCCTGCGCGTTTCGGTAAAAGACGCGCTCCACCGTTTCGGCAGATGCTCCGAGCGAGACGAGGCTGTCTGCGAGCTTAGGCAGGTCGCGGATGCCGTCGATGCCGTCCGGAGTCGACTCGATACCGTCGAGGTCGCAGCCGAGGCAGACAGCATGCTCTCCGCCGAGCGAGAGGTAATGCATGATATGCTCCGCCGCCCGCTCCGCGTCCGCATGTCCGCTGTCATCGAGATGCGGGGGATACAGGCTCACGCCGACGATACCGCCGATACGCACGAGTGCTGAAAACTCATCGTCGGTCAGGTTTCTGTCCGCACCGCACAGCGCTGCCGAGCAAGAGTGCGAGGCTATGGCGGGGCTGCCCGCCGCCTCTGCCGCCGAGATTATCTGCGCCGTGCTCTCGTGCGAGCAGTGCGAAACATCCGGCACCATTCCGCGGCGCATTATCTCACGGATAAATGCCTCGCCGAGCCGTGTAAGTCCGACAGCGGTATTATGCGCTCCGCCGAGCGCATTTTCTCCGCGCCATACCGGCGCAACGAGTCGGACTCCGCAGCGGGCAAGGTACTCGGTGTCTCCCTCCATCGTATCGCGGCTGACCATGGTCGCATTCTCTATCGACAGATACGGGGTGTAGCTGCGTGTGCCGCCGAAGGGCAGTGTGCTCGGGTCGGCGGGACGGCTGTCTCCGTCAGGCGTACCGCTCTGAGGGGTAAGATAACGCGCGCTGTGCGAGAGGGCTGCTCTCAGGCGCTCCCACGAGGCGGCATAGCTGACCCCGGGCTCGGTGAATATCGCCCATACCTGCGAGTAGCTCTCGAAGCACCGCCCGCCGGATATGCTGGCTTGCAGAGCGTTTCGCTCGAGTGTTCCGTCGCTGCGGAGAAGGGTAGTCAGGGTATCTGCGTGCAGATCGAAATAGGATAGCCTCTCCATATTACGTTACCTCTGTTTCGTTTTATATTTCGGTGGGACAGCGGATGATCCGAGCCCGAATGCCGACACCGAGCCGGAGGGCGGCTGTCGGTCGGCTGACGGATATAGGCTTTATCATGCCGTCGATCCGCTGTGCCCTGTATTGCGAGAGCCGAGTGCCACGGACGGCTCAGACGGTGGGTCTGCCGCGCCCGTCAAAGGCGTTTTCTATATGGTTTATTTCTGTGACGCTGCCGTCCTGTGTATACACCTCTATTACGTCAAAGCGCGGGTAGAGGTCGAGCTGATGTGTGTCAAGATACTGCCTTGCGCAGGCAATGATGCTGCGCCGTTTGCCGCGGTCGACCGCAGCCGCGCCCTGAATGAGCGTGCCCGCCGTGCGCGTCTTGACCTCGACGAACACGATGTGCCGCGAGCTGCGCGCTATGATGTCTATCTCGCCGCGTCCCGCACGGTAGTTCCGCGCCGTTATTTCGTAGCCCTTTTTCCCGAGCAGCTCGCATGCCGCGGTCTCGCCGTCTGCACCGACGGCGCGCTTATGCTTTGCCTGCTCCTCGGGGGTGATGAATTCCGCTGCTTTGTCCTTCATGCAGAGCCTCTTTTTCGGATGATTTTTTATTTCTCTTGCTCTTTGCTGCTTTTTCGGTATGTATTCCTTGCCGTTTGATTTTTTATCGGATTTTTATCCGGCTGTTTATCGTGCACTCTGCAGTTGCCCTGTCTGTGACGCGATCATTTCGCGCTGTCGGTATTACCGATCGGAGCTCTCGAAACGGTGTTTTCTGCGTTTTTTGTCTCAATGCTCTTCGACTCGACGGCATTTTTGCCCTTTTTCTCTCCGTCAGGCTTCTCCCGCTTTTCGAGGCGGAAGCTGCGGCGGTGACACGGACACGGACCGTGCTCGCTCAGCGCCTTATAGTGTGCTGCCGTCGGATAGCCCTTATGTACGGCAATGCCGTACTGCGGGTATTGCTTGTCGAGCTCGAGGCAGATGCGGTCACGCGTTACCTTTGCGAGTATGGATGCCGCCGCTATCGAAGGCGAGAGCGCATCGCCGTGAACCACCGTCATGGCGGGCATCGAAAAGCCCCGCGCGTAGTTGCCGTCTACGAGAACTCCGTCCGGCTGAACGGGGAGTCCCTCGATTGCGCGATTCATTGCGAGCATTGATGCCTCGCGGATGTTCAGTCGGTCTATCTCCTCCGGTGATGCTTCGGCTATGCTGTATGCTATCGCCGCATCGGTTATCTCGGTGTACAGCCGCTCGCGCTGCTTCTCACTCAGCTTTTTGGAGTCACCGAGCCCTTCGAGCACAAGCCCGCGCGGCAGTATTACGGCGGCAGCTACGACCGGACCGCAGAGCGGACCTCTGCCCGCCTCGTCGCAGCCTGCAACGGTACCGAGCGGACACAGTTCCTCCTCAAGCTCGTAGGTCAGCGGAATGTATTCTTTCTTTTTTGCGCACATATTATCCTCTGAATTTCTCGACCGCATAGGTCATTGCTCGCTGCAGCGCATGCGGCTTTGCCGTACAGATACGTTCGGCAGCTGTTCTTTTGATTTGTAATGGGGATAGGTAAAAATGCCCGCGCCTGATGCCTTGCTCCGTCAGCCGCGCGGCTTGCCGGGCATTGGACGCTCGAGCGAGATCCTGCCTATCTTGGAGCCTCGAAATTCGTCGAGCAGCATGACCGCGGTGCGTTCGTCGCTCACCTCGCCGCCGGAGACGAGAAAGCCGCGTTTGCGTCCTATCAGCTGAAACAGCTCATAGTCGGTCAGCTCCGCTATCTCCTCGTGCCCGCCGAGCTTATATCTTGCGCAGAGCAGATCTGGGTAGAGCTCGCGCAGACGGTTGCAGAGAATGACCGCAAGCCCCTCGGTGTCGAGTATCGCATCGCGGATCGCGCCGGTCAGGGCGAGATTTTCGCCGACTCGCTTTTCCTCGAATTTCGGCCACAGCACGCCTGGCATGTCGAGCAGATCGAGCCCGCCCTGCGCCTTTATCCATTGCTTTTTAAGCGTAACGCCGGGTCTGTCCTCGGTGCGCGCTTTCTTTGCGCCGGCGAGGCGATTGATGAGCGAGGACTTTCCGACATTCGGAATGCCCACCACCATTGCACGGACGGCTCTGCCGCTCATACCCTTTTCCTCAAACCGCGCCAGCTTGTCCGCAAGCAGCTCGCGTACCGCGCCCGGCAGCTCCTTTATTCCCGCGCCGGTGGTGCAGTCGGTAAAGGCACAGCCGCCGCCCGCCTCCTCGAACGCCCTGCGCCAGCGCGCGGTGATGTCGGGGTCGGCGAGCGATATCTTGTTAAAGACCGAGATTATCGGCTTGTCGCCGACCAGCTTTTTTATCTCCGGATTGCGCGAGCTGAGCGGTATTCTTGCGTCGAGCACCTCTATGACTATGTCAACGAGAGGCAGACTCTCCTTGATTATTCGCCGCGTCCGTGCCATATGACCGGGAAACCAGTTTATATTATTTCTCGTGGTATGCTGCTCTCCTGCCATTGCATGGCTCCTTTCTGTTGCTTTCTCTGTCGGGCGCGGTGCGTCCCGGGGAATTTGAATATCGTATGCCGCGGCTAATACCCTTCGACCCGCAGACAAGCTCTGCGGATACAGTGCCGTCAGAGCGTGCCGAAGCGGCTAATCGGAAAGAGGCGGAATATGACGTGACCTACGACAAGGCGGTTGTCGATTATTCCGACACGCGAGGAGCGCGAATCGAGCGAGCCGTTGCGGTTGTCGCCCATTACAAACACGCTGCCCTCGGGTACGGTGAGAGGAAATTGCATGTCGCGCGAGAGCATGCTCTGCCCCTCAATGTAGTTGATGCTGTAGTCGCCGCCCGATTTTTTCTCGCCGATGACAGTGTAGCTTCCGTCGGATTCGAGCTTTGTCGTAGCCCGGCTTTCGTTCAGCGGCTCGCCGTCTACGGTGACAGTCCAGGTATCAAAATCGATATCTACCGTCTGACCGCCGGTCGCTATTATGCGCTTCACTATCGGCTCGTCGTAGCCGAGCGACGGGGACTGTGCAACGATAATGTCGCCCTGCTTCGGCGTATAGCCGAGCTCTTCTATTATCAGAATGTCGCCGTTGTTCAGCGTCGGGACCATCGACGTGCCGTCGACGGGCGAATGGCGGAAAAGAAAGGTGACTATCAGCAGCACGACCGCAAAGCAGCCCGCGAACATCTCCACCCACTCGATGAGCGAGACCGAAAAGCCGCCCTCGCCGCTTTCGCTGTCGCCGTTCTGCGCCGCGTCGGCTTGTATGCCGGAGCTTTGTGCGTCGGTCGCGCTCTGAACCATGGGTGCGCTCTGCGGCTCTGCTCTGCCGCTTCTTGCCTCATCCGCACTGTCCGTCGGAGTCTCGGTCCGTGAATCCCGAGACGGGAAACTTCTGCTGTCGTGATCCATATAGGTACACCTCTGTTTACTCGATTTTTTTGCCGTGACTGTTTATTGAAATGCTGTTGATGATATTCGATCGTGCAGTGAATTGTGCGACCTGCGTGACGCAGGCGCGCTGCCGTCGTCAGACCGCCGCATCAGGTGCGCGGTGATGCCGACAAACACTCCCTCACTATACAAAGAAAATTATATCATAAAACACCTCCGCGCACAAGTACATAATTATTAAATTTGTTAATTTTACTGTGGGATTACAATAGATGTGTTACACCGAGAAAAAAAGAATGGCAATTGAGAGTCAGATGTCTTCAGTTAAGTCACCGCAACAAAAACCAACAAGGAAACTCTCAATTGCTATGAACGGTGTAACACAAGATATGAGGCTTTGTTCTTCGCAAATGCAATTACTTTCCCGTGCGCCCGCTCAACCGGAGCTCTCCCAAGGCAACCCTCGACAATTTCTTGAACCTTGGTGTGACATATCATTCGGATGTCTGTATCTTTCCTGACGATTATGAAACCGAAGATGAATATGCCGAAGCACTTGAAGAAGCCAAAGACGCCGGTGGCGGAATAACCCTGTCGTTATCTGTTGAATGCCCCGCACTTGATAAGCCGGAAGAAATAAAGGAGTCCGATTTTCCCAACAAACGCAGGTATAACGCCGCCTATACCCTTGCAAATGAGTTCATCTGTTACGGCAGCGATGAATATGAGCAGCGGGAAAAAGACTGCTGCAAGTTCATTTTGGAAAAAGCAGATACGGTGCCGGCAGCCAACTACTTGTCGCACGAAGCCGGATTCCTATATACCTTTTGTTTTGACTTTGTTCTGACGAGCGACGATGCAAAAGCATTCCTATATGCAGACTCAACAAAACGGCGAGTCCATAGCCGGAATGACATCACCGTCAAAGTGAATATCTAACCCGAAAAGGCAGGTCTAAAAACCTGCCTTTTCTTTATAACCGTCTCGGGCTATCTGATGGGGTTTAGTAGAAAAATGCAGCGCATAAGCGCTGCATTTTTCACCTTTTCATAAGAGACTTGTCGAAATGCATTGACTCGCTGGTGCATCGCGGCTATAATGTGAGTAGTGATTTTTTCACGCATGCATTGACTGCGGCGATTTGCGCAGAGTGCTTAACGTTGGAGTTTTGTGTGCTGCGTCGCTTATGCGGTGCGATGTCGGAGGCTGCAAGCGGCGTGCGGCGGAGATATAGACAGAATTTGAGGCTTGAAATGGTAAAGGAATTGATACACGACCCGATTTTTCTCGGTATCCGCTCGGAGCCCGCGACGCGGGAGGATCTGCAGACGGCGCGGGATTTGCTTGACACGCTGACGGAGCACCGTGACGAGTGTGTCGGCATGGCGGCGAACATGATAGGCGTATGTCGGCGGACAATAGTATTCGACAACGAGGGCGCGTATATGACTATGTTCAATCCCGAGATAATCAAGCGTGACGGCGCATATGAGACCGAGGAGAGCTGTCTTTCACTGCTCGGCGGATCGCGCCGCTGCACGCGCTTCAAAACGGTCAAGGTCAGATGGCAGACGGCTGATTTTCAGACCCGCGTAAAGAATTTCAGCGGATTTACTGCGCAGTTAATTCAGCACGAGATAGATCACTGCGACGGGATTTTGATCTGAGATCGTCCGTGCGGGTCATACGGTCGTTCGGGCTACATCAGTCGTCATCAAGTGACCAATCCGAGACGAAGTGGATATTACCGCTATCCATATCCATTGCCATGTTATCGTCCATGCGAAACATGAGGTCGCCGTCGGAGTCTAATGCAAAATCGTCTGAGAGGGGAAATGCAAAATCTCCGTCGTCGAAATCAAAAATGTCTCTCATACCGTGTGCTCCTTTCCGAGATTTTTAATCTGCTTGTATATATCGTTGAGGTTATTTATCAATGTCTGAGTATGGCGGTCGCCCGATTTTTTTGATACGACCGCAATATTTGTGATAATACCGTCATATGTTCTTTTATTTCTGAAGCTGACGAAATTGCCGTCATCATAAAAGTCATAATTTTCTCGCCATGAGTTTTCGTCATAGCACTCGCTTTGAAGGGAATCATTTATCAGCCCATTGAGCTTGTCAAGGGTGGCTTTGCTATGCTCTATCATCTTTTCAAGCGCGCGGTTTGCGAACGGTTTGCCCTCCGCGATAAGAAAGTCGAGCAGCTGAGAGATATACGGATAAACGAAGGTGCGTTCTTTTCCGTTTTTGTCACAGCAATTTTGGCTGCTCTGAATGTCAAAGCTGTCGGTGAAATACTCCAGTATCTTATTATCGGAATTCGCTATGCGCTTTACGACGCTCGCGTCATAGTGCGAATTGACTTCGGGATGTGAGCAGGACAGGTAGTTGGCTCTGAAATACAGCCCCGGAATTTCGCGTGCGCGAAGGTCACCGAGCATCTTTAAATCGCGGTTATCGCAGGCGATCGGTATGATTTGTATCCGCAGCCGATCATCTTCCGTCAATCGGGAATGTAGATGATTCATAGAATTACGTGTGTATATGGCAGAGTCATTTTCACAATTATCGGAGTCGTTTCCCTGAATTTTTGCTCCCGCGCCGAAGGTTATGACGTAATCTTTATCCCGTCCGCTGTCAAACCATATGCAGTGTTTATCCATAAGGAATTTTATAAAGACGTAGTTCTGAAATTCTATGGCATATTCGATTATGGTTTTGCCGAACTTGTTCATGTAGAGGAAAGGTTTGTCCGCTCTGTTGATATACTCCTGCCATTCTTTTTTGCTCTTAGACTGTGCTATGTAGTAGTTTGATACCTGTTTCGGCAGTGCGGGACCCGAATCGCCCGCGCTGAGTATCCGCTCGAATGACACGCCGAGCAGCTTTGAGAATACGGGTAGATCGTCGATCTGAATGTTCTTTTTCCCGTTTTTTATCTGCGACAGCTTGTTTGCTCTGTTTTGGAGCGAGTCTCCATCGGGCTCTTTGTTTGTGTTTAATTCTAATTTAAGCCATTCGCGGCAGAAATCCCTTGACGACACAAAATTGGGGCTCTCGTCTATTAAGTCGGAAATGTATACTCCGATGGCTTCCGGATTGATTTCGAACATATGATTACCTCCCTTTCGATGTCATTGTACAACAAGATGTCTTAATTGTCTATCTTTTATTTGCATATGAAAAGAATCTGTATGCGCATGATGCGCCGCTCAATGTATGCAAAAAGCATACAAAATCACCGAGAAGCCGCACGGCTGCCGATAAAAACGGCATATGTCGCGCGGAGTGACTGCCGCAACCGACAGTTGCTTGCCGGGGCGATAAAATTGTGTTAGGATGCTTTTACGGAGGTGACAGATATGGAAACAAAGGACGTTATATTTAAGCTGCGTACCGAGAGGGGCATGTCGCAGGAGGCGCTTGCGGAGAAGGTGTTTGTGACGCGGCAGGCAGTGTCAAGATGGGAGAACGGCGAGACCGTTCCGAGCACGGACACGCTTAAGCTGTTGTCGGGGGTGTTTGACGTTTCGGTCAATACGCTGCTGGGCTCGCCTCGTCAGCTTATATGTCAGTGCTGCGGGATGCCGCTCGACGATACGACGATAAGTCACAGTGCCGACGGATATCCCGACGAGGAGTACTGCAAGTGGTGCTACTCGGACGGTGAATTCAAATATTCGTCGCCCGAGCAGCTGATAGATTTCTGCGTCGAGCACATGTCAAGCGAGCAATGGCCCGCAGAGCAGGTCCGCGCGCATATGGAAGCGGTCGTCCCGAAGCTCGCGCACTGGAAAAAATGACGGAACTGCTTTTCCCGTACTCTTTTCGAGTGCGGGATTTTTTATTGATTAAGCGAGGCGGATGTGATATAATCAGTGAAGAAATTCGTTTTTGGAGACATTTTTTCGTATTGCCGTGGTGACATGCCGCGGTATGCTTATTATGTGCTTTTACGGGATGAGAACGGTGTAGATTGGGGCGAGTGAAATGTTATATACGATGCATTACGAGTCGCCGCTCGGCGGTATTCTGCTTGCGGCGGACGATGCCGGGCTGACGGGGCTGTGGTTTGACGGCGCAAAATATTTTGCCGACGGTCTTACTCTGGAGCATGCGGGGCTCGAGACTCCCGTACTTGCGGAGGCGGTGCGTTGGCTAGACCGCTATTTCGGTGGTGTGAAGCCCGATTTTACGCCGCCGCTGCACCCTGTCGGTTCGCTGTTCAGGCTGGCGGTATGGGAGCTGCTGACACAGATACCGTACGGTCATACGGTAACGTACGGTGAGCTCGCGGAGCGGGCGGCGCATAAGCTCGGGCTTTCGCAGATGTCCGCACAGGCGGTCGGCGGAGCCGTCGGGCACAACAGGATATCGCTCATTATCCCGTGCCATCGGGTAGTCGGAGCTGACGGCAGTCTGACAGGCTATGCGGGCGGCATAGAACGAAAGCGGAGGCTGCTCGAGCTCGAAGGAGTCGACATGAGCCGACTGTATCTACCGAAGAAGGAAACGGCGGTCGGATGATGTGCACTGACAGCTGCGACACGATTGTCGGTCGCAAGATTTGACAGCGCATATTTCGGGAGGATGGTTTTATGAGCGGTACGCTTGACCGCGAGCTTATATATGAAATACTGTCGGTTGTTGAGGAGATAACGTGCGGCTGCATCGACCAGGGGCGGCATCTGTGGGACTGCTGACGCGCGGCGGCTTTCGCAATGCGGGTGGGTCGATGCGGCTTTCCCATGTACTTATATCGGCTTTTTGATATTTTTTCGTTTTTTGTATTGACAAGCCGATGTTTTTGTGATATAATTCTCAGCGTTGTATCTGGGTGTGGCGCAGTTGGTAGCGCGCTACCTTGGGGTGGTAGAGGCCGCTGGTTCAAGTCCAGTCACTCAGACCATATCGAGTATTCATAAGGGATTTGACTTTATGAATACTCGATTTTTTTAATATGTTATTACGCAAGCGGGCTGTTAAAAACATGTTTTTTAACAGCCCGCTTTGCTGCATGGGGTGAATGCGCGACGCGCGCAGAAAAAATATTTCTCGAAAAATTCGACAGGATTTATTCCGATACTTGAAGACGGTATCTGTCACGTCGGTATCCGTAAGCCTTACATTGTGACAAAAAATTGATTTTTATCAAAAAATATTGAAAAATGATAGGTTTATGGTATAATGGTGTTAATATTCCGAAAGGAGAACGGTTTGAAGATGCCTTTAAGTGAGTTAATACGGGTGATGCGCAAAAAAGCTCTGCTGTCACAGGAGAGCTTTGCAAAAGCGCTGAATGTATCCGTTGGAACGATAAACCGTTGGGAAAACGCCAAAACCAAGCCGAACATCACGGCAATGAAGAAGATCAAGGCTTTTTGCGGGGAAAACAACATCCCCTTTGATGAGATCGAAGCGGCGTGGATCGCTCAGGAGAAGTGAAAACTATGGCTGATATAAAGAACGATAGAGAGCGGGACGAGCTGTTCCGCCGTATATATAAAATAGCTACCGACCTTGTTCACGCGGGGCATGTGGCGGAATGGGATTTCAAATCTTATGTGCTGGGCACGATGTTCTACCGTTATATTTCGGAGAATTTCGCCGCGTATATTGACGAGGGCGAACACGCCGCCGGAAATAAGGACTTTAACTATGCCGATCTGCCCGATGAACAGGCGGAAGTCGCACGCGAGGATCTGATACAGACAAAGGGATTTTTTATACTGCCGTCGGAGCTGTTCTGCAATGTGCTTGCCCGTGCCGATAAGGACGACAACCTGAACGAGACGCTGGAGCGGGTGTTCAACCACATTGAGAGCAGCGCCGCCAGCGGAGACGCTGAAAATGATTTTGCAGGTCTGTTTGACGATTTCGATGTGAACAGCAAGGCAATTGGCGAAACTGTTGCCAAGCGCAACAAGGTGCTGGCGGAGCTGCTGAACGGCGTGGCACAGATGCCTTTGTTCTCCACGGCGGGCAGCAATCCCGACCTGTTTGGTGATGCCTACGAATATCTGATGGGAATGTACGCCGCCAATGCCGGCAAAAAGGGCGGGCAATATTTTACGCCTGCCGATGTTTCGGAGCTGTTGGCGCGTCTCGGCACTATCGGAAAAACTAAGATCAACAAGGTCTATGACCCTGCATGCGGCTCCGGCTCTCTTCTGCTTAAAGTAGAAAAGGTGCTTGGAAAGGACAATATCGAGCGGGGCTTCTACGGTCAGGAGATCGACCTGACCACCTACAACCTTTGCCGCATCAATATGTTCCTGCATAACATCGAGTTCGATAAGTTCAGCATTGTTCGGGAGGATACGCTGCTCAGTCCGCAGCATGGGGATGACCAGCCGTTTGAATTGATCGTCTCGAATCCGCCGTTCGCCGTGCCGTGGGAGGGCGATAAGACCCCGCTGCTTATCAATGACCCGCGCTTTTCGCCTGCCGGAGTGCTGGCTCCTGCTTCCAAGGGCGATATGGCGTTTATTATGCACAGCCTTTCGTGGCTTGCTTCCAACGGTGCGGCAGCTATCGTTTGTTTTCCCGGCATCATGTACCGCGGCGGAGCAGAGCAGAAGATCCGCAAGTATCTGGTGGATAACAACTTTGTGGATGCCATCATTCAGCTGCCCTCCAACCTGTTTATGAATGTCACTATCTCCGTGGACATTATGCTCCTGAAAAAGAACAAGACGGATAACGCTATTTTGTTTGTTGATGCTTCCAAGGAGTTTGTGAAGGTCAAGAAGAATAACCGACTTTCCGATGACAATATCCGGCGTATCGTGTCCGCTGTGGCGGAACGTAACGACGAGCGGTACTTTGCCCGTCTTGTGCCGAACGACGAGGTCGGCAGCAAGCAGAATAACTATAATCTTTCCGTTTCCACCTATGTGGAACAGGAGGATACTCGTGAGAAGATAGACATTGAGAAGCTGAATGCAGAAATTGCGGAAATCGTCGCACGGGAGCAGAAATTGAGAGAGGAAATCGACCGGATTATTGGGGAGATTAAGGGGCAATGAGAGGCGATAAAGAGGCAGTTTGCTTTGATAAAATTAAACACGCTTTGTTCTACAAAGATGGAATGCCTATCTGCAATCCATTTGATGAATGTTCTGCCTTTACTACCAGTGATTCTTCATTTGCAATGGATTATACTTCATATTGCAACCTTGATTTTGTTAAAAATTATTTTGGTTTGTTAGAGAGTGAATGTCTTGAATTTGCTAATATCATTCGTATTGCAAAGCCTAACCCTGCAAACAGTGAATTCCCGGATTTTATATTTAATAACGGATTTATAGAACATTTTCAAATTACATCGTCGCAGATTACTCGTAAAGGTGCAACTCACGCAAGAAAAGAAAGCGATTATCTGCGTAGAGTGGCGGCTGAAACCGAAACAATTAAAAAAGAATGGAACGAGACGCCGGGTTTTGATAGAGTACGCTCTAAATCATGGGGATTTCAGAATCCTGCACATAGCCATGATTTCCTGATGGATAGCTTTAAGCAAAACTGGGAGCACCATATGGAAAGCTACAAAAAGTATTCCGGTAAAAAAGATATTGGAATTTTTATGATTGAATATCCGGAAATCGCTTTAGCAATGTGCGAAAATGTATATGGCGACTGGACTGACGGCATGGCGCAAGGAGATATGCGTGAACAAGAAAGTTTTAAAGATTATCGCTTAAGTCGGGACAAAGAACTGTTGAAATATATCTATGATTTCAGCAGCGTAATTAAGTATGTGGTATTTGTAAATCCGGTTAGATGTGAGGTTATTCGCACAGAAAATATTCCATACCTTATTAGCCTGATGCCATGGGATTATTGTATTTATCCGATGCAGGTGTCTACTTTTGATACTTTGTTAAATATTGAGATACCTGTTTCTTTTACGGGAGGAGATGAAAACAATGACAAAACTTGAAGAATTAATTCAAGAACTTTGTCCTAATGGGGTTAAATATGAGCATCTGCACTTAAGCATCTTATTTTAAAAATGCTCGAGATAGACGGAATAAAACTCGTCTATGCGTCGCGTTATTTTTCTGCTGACCCTTCTGAATTGTCAGAAAATATAAAAGTGCATTGGCATACGCCCAGCGGCGCTGTGAGTGATATTTCGGTAATCTTAGAGTATAAGGGAAAGATTATTTGTATCACTTCTTTCGGCGATGCGCCGCAATATGATATTATTCCGAAGCTTGATAGGGCGATACGTCAATTTGGACGTTGTGATATCTTCGTTTGCGGGAGGCATGAGCGGAATGATTTAGAGGTTGAATTCAAAGCTTATAATCCTGTTTAAACCGAGCGGGTCAGCAAGAAGCCTACAAACGACCCAAACAAATATGATGCTTGCAACAAGTGTGATGCTGACAAGCTGTTTTCCATAGTCGAGCGGAGCTTATAAAGCTTGCGCTGTGCATAGGCGTGGGTGTGCGGTCGAGAGCTGCATACCCACGCTTTTAGTCTTACGTCAATTATAATATGCGGGCGAAAAAATATTCTTTTTGCCCTTGAAAAATGCCGCCCGGGAGCCATAAATCCGCTCGGAGATGCATTCGGTACGACGATAATTCGTTCTTTGCGAAAATCTCATACAGCTTTGTAACAGCCCGACGGGTTTCCGGGAGAAATCTCATTTTTATTGAAATGGCTTTATGCAGCCTTTTGAAGGGAATCGGGGCATCAATCAGCTCAATTTTACTCTTGCGCTCCGGACGCATGTTCTTGGATAGAACCCGGATGTAAGCAGCAATCCCGATGCAGTAAAAGAGGTACTATGGCAAGGCGGTCGCAGTGTCGCTTTGATGCGGAGGAGGACGTACCGTATTATTTTCGGGTGCGTCGTGCCGCCCGTCACGGTAAACGAGCGCCGATATGTGCGGGAATGCTGCGCATGCAATGTACTAAAATGGAAGAAACATGTGAAAATCGACATCCGGGACGGCTTGTAACGCACAAAAACAAGGGAAAATTAACTCATGACCTTGCAATTGATCGTGCAATGTATTATAATATATTCGGTACGCTTATGCGACATCGCCGGCGTGCCGACAAAAACAGTTGATTTAATTTTTTTCCGCTTGTGCGGCGTAGGGAGTTTTATTATGATCAATCTTGAAAAAGAAATCAGAGAGCAGCCCGGAGTTCTTTCCGGACTTGAAAAGGTAAACGGCGAGACCGTTCGTGCGCTTGTCGCGGACGCAAAGTCGAAGGGCGTTAAGAACATCTGCTTCGCAGCTCGCGGAACGAGCGACCATGCATCCATATACGCTCAGTATATCTTCGGTGTATATGCGGGGCTGCCGTGCAGTCTTGCAACGCCGTCGGTCGTATCCAAATACGGCGCAAAGGTCGAGTACAAGGATACGCTCGTTATCGGCGTTTCGCAGTCGGGTCAGGCTGCGGACGTGCGTGCGGTCATCCGCGACGCAAAGGAGTGCGGCTGCATCACCGCTGCCGTAACGAACAACGAGGATTCTCCGCTTGCAAAGGAGGCTGACTATCATCTCTTCTGCGCGGCAGGACCCGAGGTATCCATCGCAGCGACCAAGACATTTACCTCTCAGATGTACATCCTTGCAATGCTCTGCCGCGAGTGGAGCGGCAGCGAGGAGCTCGCACGTCTGCTGTCGGGCGTTCCCGCAGCGGTAACAGAGGTGCTTGATACCGTTCCCGCAATACTTGACGGTTTTATCGGTCAGTACAAGGACATCAAGTGCGGCACCGTTCTCGGCAGAGGCATGACATATCCCGTTGCCCTCGAGGGCGCTCTCAAGATACTTGAGACCAACCGTGTAAAGATGAAGGGCTATCCGATCTCCGACTTCCATCATGGTCCGATGGCGCAGATATATGCGGGAGACACGGTGTTCCTGCTCGCCTCCGACGGTCCCGTTATGTGCGATGCCGTCGAGATTCTTGCAGACCTTGACCGTATCGGCGCAGACACCATCATAATAACCGACAAGCCCGATTTTGCGGCAGGAAGAAAGAACGCGATTGTTCTCCCGTCGCTCGACAGCGATACCGCAGCTCCGTTTACTATGGCGGTCACGCTTCAGCTCATCGCACTGAAGCTGACCGAGGTACGCGGTATCGATCCCGACGTCTCGGATGTGCTCAACAAGGTTACCGTGACCATGTAAATAGGCGCGCGGCGCTTGATATAAGGCTCCTCGCCTTGAGAGGATAACGAAACGAAAAAGAAGGGATGAAAAGGTAATGACAGACGAACTGTACGGCGAGCTCAGTATTATCAGTACTAAGGGAAACGAGGACTTTGCAAGGCAGGTCGACGATTGGATCAGACAGTGGCGCAGCGAGGAGGCTGTCGCTCTCGCGCAGAAGGAAAAGGTGGGGGCGGACGCAACGCTCTTTGATACCGATATTCATGTAGACAGCTTTGTTGCGAGCGCGGACACCATCCGCTTTGCGGACGGAGAGGGAAAATGCGTGCTGCACGAGTCGATGCGAGGACACGATGTTTACATTCTCTGCGATCTGTTCAACTACGGCGTAACATATAAGATGTACGGTGTTGAGCAGCGCATGAGCCCCGACGACCACTATCAGGACCTCAAGCGCATAATCGGTGCCATCGGCGGCAAGGCGAGACGTATCTCGGTCGTTATGCCGATGATATACGAGGGCAGACAGGACAAGCGCAGCGGCAGAGAATCGCTCGACTGTGCCATCTCGCTCCAGGAGCTCGTACGCATGGGCGTTACTAATATCATTACCTTTGACGTACATAACGGCGGCGTTATGAACGCCATCCCGTATCACGGCTTTGAAAACGTTCACCCGACCTATCAGATGCTCAAGGCACTCGTTAAAAAGGTGCCCGACATCTCGTTAACCTCGGACGAGCTTGTTATGTTTTCCCCCGACGAGGGCGGAATGGCGCGCTGCGTGTACTATTCCTCCATTCTCGGACTCGATCTGAGCATGTTCTATAAGCGCCGCGACTATACGCGCGTCGTAAACGGCAAGAACCCCATCGTCGCACACGAATACCTCGGCGGAGACATTCGCGGCAAGGATGTTATCGTTGTTGACGATATTATCGCATCGGGCGAGTCGATGATGGATGTCGCACGCAAGATACGTGAGATGGGTGCGCGCAGGGTGTTCCTGTTCGCATCGTTCGGACTGTTCTGCGAGGGACTTGAAAAGATAGACGAGGCGTACGAAAACGGCTATTTTGACTATCTCTTTACAACGAATCTTGTCTACCGCAGCCCCGAGCTGCTTTCGCGCAAGTGGTTCGTTGAGGTAAATCTTACAAAGTATGTTGCACTGCTCATCGACACGCTCAATCATGACCGCTCGATAAGCAGACTGCTCTCGAACGCCGAGAAGATAACGAATCTTCAGCAGGCGCATATGAAGCATACGGAGCAAAACTGACAAGTGATGCCGAAAAGGGCGATACCGATTTTATAATTCAGCCGACACCGGCTTTATAACTTAACCAACGCCGAGAGGAGGGATCGAATGGCGGAACAACCGACGGCACATGGCTCTGCGGGCTTTGACCGCGCGCTCGGGGTGCTTGAGTTCGACAAGGTCTGTGCGATGCTTGCCGACTGTGCCCATACCGAGGGCGCACGGCGTGCCGCGCTCGGGCTGCGCCCGTCCGACGATGCGCGTACGGTGCGGCGGCTCCAGCAGGAGACGAGCGACGCGCGTATGCTGATAGGACTCAAGGGCACGCCTGCCTTTTCGGGAGTGCTCGACATGAGCGATGCGCTCGACCGTGCCGACCGCGGCGCGGTGCTTTCGATGCGTGAGCTGCTCGGCATCGCAGCGATATGGCATACCGCGCGGACGCTGCGAGACTATTACACAGCCGACCGCGAATACGAGACCTCGATAGGCGTGTATTTCTCCCGCCTTGAGGAGAATCGCAGCGCGGAGTCGCGCATTACCCGTGCCATTCTCTCGGAGGATATGATGGCGGACGAGGCGAGCCCCGCACTCGCGGACATCAGACGAAAGATGCGCTCCGCCTCGGGCAGGATAAAGGAGACGCTGCAGCGGTATATCAGCGGCGGGTACAGCAAGTATCTGCAGGAGAATATCGTGACGCAGCGCGGCGGGCGCTTTGTCGTCCCCGTAAAGAGCGAGCACAAGAACGAGATAAAGGGCCTTGTGCACGACACCTCCGCATCGGGCGCGACGCTGTTTATCGAGCCGATGGCGGTAGTCGAGGCAAACAACGAGCTGCGCGAGCTTGAGGTCAAGGAGCGGCGGGAGATGGAGAGGATACTCTCCGAGCTCTCCGTGATGTGCGCGAGCCATGCGCCCGCTCTGACGCTCAACTATTACAACATAACCGAGATAGCGCTGATATTTGCGCGCGGAGAGCTTTCGTATCGTATGGACGGTGCGGCACCGAAAATAGAGGAGCAGCCGCTTATCGAGCTGCGCCGTGCGCGTCACCCGCTGCTTGACCGCAGCAAGGTCGTGCCGATAGATGTCAGGCTCGGTACGGACTTTGACATGCTCGTCATAACGGGTCCGAATACGGGCGGTAAGACGGTAACGCTGAAAACGCTCGGACTGTTTGTGCTTATGGCGCAGGCGGGACTTCATCTGCCAGCGGGCGAGGGCTCGGTCGTCGGTATATTTGACAGCGTGCTCGCCAATATCGGCGACGAGCAGAGCATCGAGCAGTCGCTGTCCACCTTCTCGGCGCATATGGTCAGTATCGTCGATATAACAAAGCGGGCGGGACGCGGAAGTCTCGTGCTGTTCGACGAGCTCGGCGCGGGCACCGACCCCGTAGAGGGAGCGGCGCTTGCCGTCTCGATACTCGAGCGGGTGAGGGAGTCGGGCGCGCTCTGCGCGGCGACGACGCACTATGCAGAGCTTAAGGAGTTCGCTCTTGATACCGACGGGGTGTGCAATGCGGGCTGCGAATTCGATCTCGAATCGCTGCGCCCGACCTACCGGCTGATAATCGGCGCGCCCGGAAAGTCGAATGCGTTCGCGATATCGCGTAAGCTCGGACTCGACGAGGAGATAGTCCGTCGGGCTGAGAGCTATGTCAGCGGAGAGAGCAGGCGCTTTGAATCGGTCATTGCGGGTCTCGAGGAGAGCCGTGCGGATATGGAGCGCGAGCGTGCGGAGGCACAGCGCCTGCGCGAGGAGCTCGAGAGCTACAAAAAGACCGAGGAGGAGCGGCTGCGGGTCGAATACGGCAGAGTCGAGCGGGAGCTCGAGCGTCAGCGTGCTATTGCCTTGGGCATGGTCGAGAGCGCTAAATCGGCGGGCGACTATATCATGGCGGAGCTTGAGGAGGTAAAGCGGCATAAGGATGCGGCGGATCTCGGCGAGCGGATGAGCGCGGCTAAGCAGAATATCCGGCGCAGGCTTCGTCAGGTCGACAACAAGATAAACCCCGTATCCGAAAAGGTCGCGGACGAGGACTATGTTCTGCCGCGCAAGCTTCGCGCGGGAGATGAGGTCACTGTAATGTCGCTCGGCAAGAGCGGCGAGGTGGTCTCGGTACCCGATAAAGGCGATAGTGTAACCGTCAAGGTCGGCATCATAACGACCCGCGTACCGATAAAGGATCTGCGGCTCGCAGAGGATAATTCGAGCGGCTTCCTTATAACGGAGGATAAAAAGAAAAAGGCGATAAAGCCCGGCACAAAGGAGCTGCGCACAGAGGCTTTCAGCCCCGAGATAGATATTCGCGGGGAGACGGGCGAGGACGGTTGGTTCATCGTGGACCGCTATCTCGACGATGCAAAGATGGCAGGGGTCAAGACGGTCACGGTCGTTCACGGCAAGGGAACGGGAGCGCTGAAAAAGGCGCTGTGGCAGTTCCTGCGCAGCGACCGCAGGGTAAAGTCCTACCGTGCCGGCGAATACGGAGAGGGCGACGGCGGCGTTACGGTCATCGAACTGAAATAAGCGCGGTACCGCACCGCATTCTGATATTATCGCCCATGAGCGATGCCCGCTCAAACCGCGACGCGCAGCGTTACAATGCGTCATATCGCAGTATACCCCCACCGTACGGTGGTGTGTGATGTATAATAACAGCTTATAACACAGTGCAGAATATATAATATTAAAAAAGGAGAAAAAGCTATGGCAGAACTGAAGATGCTCGCCATCGACCTCGGCGCTTCGAGCGGAAGAGGAATAGTAGGTCGATTTGACGGCGAAAAGCTCACTCTTGAGGAGAATCACCGCTTCTCGAACGATCCCGTTATCAATGCGGGAGGATTCAACTGGGACATCCTGCGTATCTACCACGAGATCAAGAATTCCATCCGCAACTGCGCGCTCAGCGCGGATAAGGATATCGCATCTATCGCGATAGACACATGGGGTGTCGATTACGGCTTCCTGGATAAGAACGGTCGTCTTATCACCAACCCGCGCCACTATCGCGACGAGCGCACCGCGGGTGTGCCAGAGCAGGCGTTCAAGACCATGAGTCAGAGCGAGCTCTACGGCATTACGGGAATTCAGACCATGAATTTCAATACCGTATTCCAGCTGCTCGCCGAGCAGCGCGACAATCCCGAGATTTTCGGAATGGCTCGCGATATGCTCTTTGTGCCAGACCTGCTCAACTACTTCCTGACAGGCGTTAAGGAGAATGAGTACACCATCGCTTCAACGGGCGCTCTGCTTGATGCGCGCACCCGCGACTGGTCGAGAGAGGTCATCTCCCGCTTCGGTCTGCCCGAGCACATTTTCGGCAGAATAGCACAGCCCGGCACGGTCGTCGGCGAGCTGCTGCCGTCGGTGCTTGAAGAGGTCGGCGATATTCATGCAAAGGTCATTCACGCCGCATCGCACGATACCGCAAGCGCGGTTGTTGCAGTACCGGCAAAGGGCAAGGATTTTGTATACATCTCAAGCGGAACGTGGTCGCTCATGGGCACCGAGCTTGCCGAGCCCTGTCTTGACGGCGACGCGAGAAAGTACGACTTTACAAACGAGGGCGGCGCGGCTCACACCATCCGCTTCCTCAAGAATATTATGGGTCTGTGGCTCGAGCAGGAATCCCGCCGTCAGTGGGCGAGAGAGGGCAAGAAGTATTCGTTCGACGAGCTCTCCGACGCGGCAATGGCATCCACTCCTCTGCGCAGCATTATCAACCCGAGCGATTACAGCTTCAACGCGCCCGGCGATATGCCCGGCAGAATCGCCGATTACTGCAAAAAGACCGGTCAGCCCGTACCCGAAACGACCGGCGAGATCGTACGCTGCATTTTTGACAGCCTTGCGCTGACCTACCGTTGGACGGTCGACCGCATCAACGCAGTCAAGGGTACAAAGGCACCGTTTATCAATATCGTCGGCGGCGGCTGCAAGGAAGCACCGCTCTGTCAGCTCACCGCAGATTGCTGCGGCGTGCCGGTATATGCAGGACCCACCGAGGCTACCGCTATCGGCAATATCTGCGTTCAGGGCATGGCGCTCGGTGAGATCGCCGATGTTGCCGAGGCAAGACACATCATCAGAAATTCGTTCGATATCAAGCTGTACGAGCCGAAAACGGCTGACAAGGCAGCATGGGACGAGGCATACGGCAGATACTGCAAGCTCGTAGAGGGCTGATTCGGTATCCGTATAAACCAATATACTTATAGGAGAAAATACATGTCTGCAAACGAAGCATACAGAATAGCAAAAGAGATATATGCCGAGCTCGGAGTTGATACCGAGGCGGCAATGGCGAGGGTTGCCGAGATACCCGTATCCATGCACTGCTGGCAGGGCGATGATGTACGCGGCTTTGAGAATCCCGACGGAGACCTCACCGGCGGCATTCAGACCACGGGCAACTACCCCGGCAGAGCAAAGACCATCGAGCAGCTGCGCGCCGACTTTGAGAAGGCTGCATCGCTCATTCCCGGCCGCAAGAACATCAACCTTCATGCAATATATCTCGATAACTGCGGCGAGCATGTCGACCGCGACGAGATAACGCCCAAGCACTTTGAGTCATGGGTAAAGTGGGCTAAGGAAAACGGCTTCGGTATCGACTTTAACCCCACATATTTCTCGCATAAGAACAGCGCCGACGGCTTCACCCTTTCGCATACCGATGCGGGCATCCGCCGCTTTTGGATAGACCACGGCAAGGCTTGTCGCCGCATCGCCGAGTATATCGGTAAGGAGCTCGGCACTACCGTTATGGATAACCATTGGGTACCCGACGGAATGAAGGATATCCCCGTAGACCGCTACGCCTTCCGTCAGCGTCTCATGGAGTCGTATGACGAGTTATTCTCGGAAAAGATCGACCGCAAGTACACCATCGACTCGGTAGAGGGCAAGGTGTTCGGTATCGGCGCGGAGAGCTGCACCGTCGGCTCGCACGAGTTCTATCTTGCATACGCACAGAAGCACGGAATGTCGCTTACGCTCGACACCGGTCACTATCACCCGACCGAGGTCGTTTCAGACAAGATATCCTCCGCACTCCTCTTCCTCGATGATATCCTGCTCCATGTTTCTCGCCCTGTCAGATGGGACAGCGACCATGTTGTTATCTTCGACGACGAGCTCAAGTATATCGCTCAGGAGATTCTGTGGGGCGGCTTTGAGCGTCGTGTTCACATCGGTCTCGACTTCTTCGATGCATCCATCAACCGTATTGCGGCATGGGTCATCGGTACACGCAGCATGCAGAAGGCTCTGCTCTTCGCAGCGCTCGCGCCTGTCGAAACCCTGCGCGCGTATGAGAATTCGGGCGACTATTCGTCCCGTCTCGCGCTTCTTGAAGAGATCAAGACCCTGCCGTTCGCGGCTGTATGGGATATGTACTGCGAGAAGGCAGGCGTTCCCGTGCGCGAGAAGTGGCTCGGCGATGTCAAGGCGTATGAGAAGGATGTTCTCAGCCACAGATAATGCGGCATACAAAAACATAATATGAGCCGAGCGGCGGATCACAGCGATAATTTTCGCCGATTCGCCGCTCGTGTCATGTGCGAAAGGAAAAGTGTATGAAAACGGTTATTCTCGGAAAGACAGGGATAGAGGTTCCGCAGAACGCATTCGGTGCGCTGCCGATACAGCGCGACAGTAAGGAGGTCGCGGTCGGACTTGTTCGCAGGGCATATGAGGGCGGTATGAGATTCTTCGATACCGCGCGTGCGTACAGCGACAGCGAGGAAAAGGTCGGAGAGGCGCTGCACGACGTGCGCGGCAGTGTGTACATAGCGACTAAGAGCGGCGCAAAGACCCCGGATGAGCTGCGCCGTCAGCTCGATACGTCGCTGACAAAGCTCCGCACCGACTGCATTGATATCTATCAGTTCCATCAGTCGGATATCTGCTACCGACCGGGCGACGGCAGCGGAATGTACGAGGCTATGGAGGATTTTCGCCGCCAGGGCATGATACGCCATATCGGTATAACCTCGCATAATATCGCCGTCGCGGAGGAGGCTGCCGCGTCGGGGCTGTACGCTACGCTGCAGTTTCCGTTCTCGTATCTCTCTGGCGAGCGTGAGCTCGCACTTGTACAGAGCTGCCGCGAGCACGGTGTCGGATTTATAGCAATGAAGGCGCTTGCGGGCGGACTTATCACGAATTCGCGCGCCGCATTTGCCTATATGTCGGAGCAGGAGGGCGTTCTGCCGATATGGGGTATACAACGCGAGCACGAGCTCGCCGAATGGCTCTCGTATTTTGATAAGCCGCCCGTGCTCGACGATGAGCTGCGTACCGTGATAGAGCACGACCGCGAGGAGCTTGCACTCGATTTCTGCCGCGGCTGCGGCTACTGCATGCCCTGCCCGCAGGGTATCACTATCAATCAGTGCGCGAGAATGTCGCTCATGCTCCGCCGTGCACCGTCCGAAAACTGGCTTTCCGAGCATTGGCAGCAGGAGATGAAGAAGATAGAGACCTGCCGCGGCTGCGGCGCTTGCAGCAAAAAATGCCCCTACGGACTCGACACCCCCGCACTGCTGAAAAAGAACTACGAGGACTACAAGCGCGTCCTCGCAGGCGAGGTAAGCGTCAGCTGAGGAACGGATGACGGGGGGACGATGGGGTACGATGGGGGAGACTTTCGAGAAAGTCTCCCCCACCCCCCCACCAAAGCTTTAAAACTGAGAGAATTTTCTCGGGCAGAGGAGCTGAGGGAGTGCTGATGAAAAGCTTCGCCCGCCGCGCACTGACTAAGGATTAGGCAGATTAAAGTTTTCGTCCACCTTTTTTAAATGGGTGGCGCATAAAGGCGGAGCCTTTATGCATGAGTTTGGAGCTTACGCTCCAAACATCACGGGGTCGGGGCAATGCCCCGAAAATCGGCGTTTCTTTTCCTTAGCTTTTGAACAACGCTCCGCGTTGTTTGCGTGAAGTTTTGCGGTCTTGCAAAGCAAGATTGCCGTCTGTGACGGCAAAGAAAAACTTCATGTTGAATCGCCGTGCGATTCAACGTCGCCTCCGCTCGCACAAAGAAAAGCGGCTAAGGCCCTGATTTACTCAAATTCGTAGTGATGATACACGACGGTATACTTAAGGATTTGGCAAAAATCGGGTTGTTAATTTGCACTGAAAGTTCGCGCGTGAAAGCCTCCCCCTATACGGGAGAGGCATACACGTCCGCTGCTTTGGTAGCACTATCAACTTGATTTTCTGCACTCCCGTCTTCACAATCGTGACGGCGGAGCTTTTGAGTCGAGCGAAAATTATCGTTGTTATTAAGCGCACCGTCGCTCATTGCGCTCCCATTCTCCCCGCGCATTATCTCTGCGGCGGGCTTTTTCTTTTCATCATTTTTTCATTCTTGCGGCACGGTGATTTCCTGAGCACGGCGTGTTTTCGACATTTGAACATATAAAAGTGCAAAAAAAACCGTCTTTGACTTGACAAACGTTCATTTTGCGTGTATAATACCAAATTGTTGAACGAATTTTACAATGAATGAACATGAAACCGAATCTTAAAGCGATGCGGTCGGCGCGGAAATGAGCACACGGCGCATTTCCTCACCGTCAGTCGAAAACGAAAAGAAGAAAGGCCAGTTATCATGAAAATGAGAAAGAAGCTTACACTTGTACTTGCTGCAGTAATGCTGCTGTCGGCTCTCCCGCTCAGCTCCTGCGGCTCCAAGAAGTCCATTACCGTTTACGCTACCTCCGAGGATTACCGTATCGAGAACGCGCAGAAGATGTTTGACGAAAAGTTCCCCGAGTACGATATCCACATCGAGTACAAGTCGACGGGCGACCTCTCGTCTAAGCTCATTGCAGAGGGCGACAACACCGACTGCGACATCATCATGGAGCTTGAGAACGCATACATGGAAAAGATCTCGGACAGCCTTGCCGAGCTCAAGGACGTTGATTTCAGCGTTTACAAAGACACTTATGTTCCCGACAGCCGCAAGTACGTTCCCTTCGTTATCTCGAGCGGCTCGATAGTCGTAAACACAAAGCTGCTTGCCGAGAAGAATCTCAGCGTTCCCGAGACCTACGACGATCTGCTCAAGCCCGAGTATAAGGGTCTTATCTCGATGCCGAGTCCTAAGTCCTCGAGTACCGGCTACATCTTTCTGCTCAACCTCGTCAACGCATGGGGTGAGGAGAAGGCATTTACCTTCTTTGACGGTCTGGCTGAGAACATTTCCGGCGCGGGCTTTACCTCGTCCGGCTCCGGTCCTATACAGAACCTTATCATGGGTGAGGCTGTTATCGGTCTCGGCATGACGCATCAGGCTGTTACCGAGATAAATAACGGTGAGCCGCTCGAGGTTCACTTCCTTGCTGAGGGCTCGCCCTACGACGTATACTCCAGTGCGGTCATCAAGGGCAAGGAGACCGATGAGGATGTTATGAAGGTATTTGACTACCTCGTAAACGAGATCACCCCCAAGGATAAGGAGCTTTACGCACCCGAGACTATCTACAAGGATCGCACCTTCACAAAGCCCAACTACCCTGAGACCATCCCCTACGGTGATATGTCGGGTATAAGTGATATTTCGGTAAAGGACAGCCTGCTGAGCAAATGGAAATATTAAAGGTCAGAGATATAACAAAGAAATATGACGGACGCGCAGCGCTCGACGGCGTAAGCTTTGATGTCGAGCGCGGTGAGTTCCTTTCCATACTCGGCCCCTCGGGCTGCGGAAAGACGACTCTTCTGCGTATTCTTATCGGTCTGCTTGAGCCCGACGGCGGAAGCATCGAGCTCGAGGGCACCGATATCACGCGCAACGCACCCGATAAGCGTAAGATGGGCATAGTTTTTCAGAACTATGCCCTATTCGAGAATATGAGTGTCCGCCGCAATATCGAGTATGCCATGCGTCTGCGCCCCGAGCTTCGCGCCGGCGCGGCAGCACGCGCACAGGAGCTTATAGAGCAGGTCGGACTCACCGAGCACGCGGATAAATATCCGGCAAATCTCTCGGGCGGTCAGCAGCAGCGCGTTGCAATTGCGCGTACGCTCGCGCTTGACCCCGCGATAATTCTTTTCGATGAGCCTATGAGCGCGCTCGATGTCGCTACCCGCCTTTCGCTCCGTCGTGAGCTTAAGAGCATTCAGCAGCGTCTCGGCACGACCATGATCTACATAACGCACGATCAGGAGGAAGCGTTTGCGATGTCCGACCGCATAATGGTCATGGGCAACGCCCGCATCCATCAGATAGGAACGCCCGACGAGCTGCTTGACAGCCCGGCGGACGATTATGTGCGCAGCTTCGTTATCGACAATCTGCGCGCAAAGATCGATTCCCTTGCCCGTTACATGCGCTGAGGGGGTGTGATCTTGTCAGCTGTTAATACCGTTTCATCGGGCGGCTCATCCGGTGCACACGGACGTGTTTTCCGCGGCAGCACGGTACTGCTGCTCTGCTGCTTTTTTGCCGTTGCGGTGATCTGCCCGCTTATCGGAATGCTGCTCAACCTCGGTCAGGCAGATATTCCCGCGCTGCTCTCAAGCTCTGCGGTAGGCGAGGCGGTGCTGCATTCGGTGATCGTTTCGCTTACCTCCACCGTTATAGCAATACTGATCGCGGCTGTCGCGGCATGGTGCATGACGCGGACAAGGGTATGGCTCAAGGCCGTTTTCGGCGTATGCATACTGCTGCCGATGCTCATTCCGTCTATCTCGCACGGCATGGGTCTTATCATTCTGTTCGGCTCGAACGGCAGCCTTACAAAACTGCTCGGGCTCAGCGGCGGAATTTACGGCTTTGTCGGCATAGTCGTCGGTTCGGTCATGTATGCCTTTCCCGTTGCCTATATAATGATATCGGACATTCTCCGCTACGAGGACGGCACTCCGTACGATGCGGCAGCGGTGCTCGGACTTTCAAAGCCCCGCCGCTTCTCCGCTATCACCATGCCGTATATGAGAAAGCCGATGATAAGCGTAGTCTTTGCCGTATTTACCATGATAGTGACCGACTACGGTGTACCGCTCATGGTCGGCGGTATGTATAAGACCCTCCCCGTGCTTATGTATGAGGAGGTCATAGGAGGTCAGAATTTCGGAAAGGGCAGCTTTTTCGGACTGATACTGCTCGTTCCCGCAGTCGCCGCATTCTTTATCGACATGTTCTGCAAGAGCGACAAGCGCAGCGGCAGTATTGCACGGCCTTTTGATCTGCGTCACAACCGCGCCCGCGATATCATTGCCCTTGTCCTGCTTCTGCTGCTTTCGATATGCGTTGTATATCCTATCATATCGTTTGTGGCGATAACCTTTACAAAGAGCTATCCGTACGACCTTGCCTTTACGATGAAGAATGTTGCAAACACCTTTCGTAAGGGTGCGGCGGGATACCTTGTCAATTCGATCGTCATAGCGTTTTTCACCGCGCTGCTCGGAACGGCGGTCGCATTTATCAGCGCCTGCTTTACCGCGCGCGGATCGGGGCGCAGCTCGCGGCTGCTGCATCTGCTCTCGATAATGCCGCTCGCCATCCCGGGTATAGTGCTCGGTCTGTCGTATGCTCTGTTCTTCAGCGGCAGCTTCATCTACCGAACGCTGTTTATACTTATCCTTGCAAATACCATTCACTTTTTCTCCTCGCCCTACCTTATGATATATAACAGCATAGCAAAGCTGAATCCGAACCTTGAGGCGACTGCCGCGTCGCTCGGCATAAGCAGGCTGAGGCTGACGCTCGATATCTTTCTCCCGCAGACGCGGACGACGCTCGTTGAGATGTTTTCATATTTCTTTGTCAATTCGATGATGACTATCTCCGCCGTAGCGTTCCTCGCCGACCTGAAAACAAAGCCGATAGCGCTGCTTATCCCGCAGTTTGAGGCGCAGATGCTGCTTGAGGCATCCGCCTTTGTATCGCTGCTGATACTTGCGGTCAATCTGCTGATGAAGGGCGCGGTATATCTGATCAAGCGTCTTATCGCCCGCAGGACGGAAAAGGCGGCACGCGCCGCAGCGTGAGCTGTGGTATCGCCAAAGCTATCATGCTGATGTTCCGCACCGTATTACCTCAATTGCATTTGTTCCCGTCGACCGGATATATTCCGTGCGGCGGGAATTTTGCTTTGCTTTTACTAAGCTATGTCCGCATTAGACCCTGTTAAAAAAGCATGATGCAGTTTCCGAAAAACTATTGAATATTGAAATTCGATATGTTATACTACCACTGTATTCAGGCGGTGCGGGACAGTGCCGCCGTTCCCGAAAGGTTAAACATAATGGATAAGAAAAAACTGCCTGAGGGTAAGCTGCTTTACCTGAATAACGAGCCGAACAACTGGGAGGACGGTTCTCCCGTCGGTGCCGGAAATATTGCCGCAATGCTGTGCGGAAGTGTTTCCGAGGAGCACTTTCAGTTCAACGAGGAATTTCTTTGGGCGGGCGGACCCCTTGACAACCCGAAGCGCCTGAAGAGCTGCCTCGACCACATCTACGAGATGCTTATGAACGGTCATGCCGCCGAGGCTGACGAGTGGGCGGAGGAGAACATGAAGGACTGCTTCCGCCGTATCAAATCCTTCGAGACCGCGGGCGAGCTGTGGGTAAGATTTCACGAGGATGATGTTTATTTCGACAACTACTCCCGCGAGCTTGATCTTGAGGACGGTATAGCAAGCGTTGAGTATGACCTCGACGGAATTCACTACCGCCGCGAGCTGTGGGCGTCCTATCCGGATAATGTGATAGGCATCCGCTTTACCTCGGACACAAAGGGCGCGATCTCTTTTAAGGCAAAATATATTCGTGAGGTCGATAATTTCGAGCGCAGCGTGCGCGAGAATATTCTGACCCTGCGCGGCAAGACTCAGTGCGGGCTTTACGATTTTGAGGTCAAGGTCGGCTTTTATCCCGAGGGAGGCTGCCTCGGCATGTCGGGCGATGAGATATCGCTTGAGGGCGCGGATGCGTGCACCGTATATGTTACTATTCAAACGCTGAACCGCAGCCGCCGCAAGACGCCCGATATCGAAAAGCTTGCCGCACGCGGCTACGAGACGCTTCGCGCACGCGCGGCAGAGGACCATGCGGCGCTCATGAACCGCTCCGAGGTCTACATCGAGGGTCAGGAGATACAGAAGAGATATCCCGTTTCGCAGCGTCTTGCGCGCATGCGTGCGGGCAATGCCGATAACGGTATCGCGGGTCTGTACTTCAACTTCGGTAAGCACCTGCTCATCGGATGCAGCCGTCCCGGCTGTCTGCCCGGAAACCTTCAGGGTATCTGGTGCCGCAACGTGTTTGCACCCTGGAACTCCGACTATCATTCAAATATCAATCTCCAGATGAACTACTGGCCGGTCGAGACGGCTAATATTTCCGAGTGCGCGATCCCGCTCTTTGATTTTCTTCTTAATTATCAGCTCGAGCCCGGCAAGCGCGCGGCAAGAGAGTGCTACGACTGCGACGGCGTTGTGCTCCATCACGTTACCGATATAAACGGTATGTCCGCACCCTGCGACGGTCTGTGCGGAATGTGGCCGATGGGCGGAGCATGGCTCTGCTTCAATATGTGGGAGCACTATCTTTTCACACTCGACGAGGACTATCTCCGCAGCACGGCATATCCGTACATTGTAGAGAGCGTCAAATTCTTCCTCGGCTTCCTGCGCGAGGGCAAGGACGGACTGCTCCATTCCGGTCCCTCCATGTCGCCAGAGAACCGCTATATCATCGACGGCAAGCGCGCATGGCTCTGCATGTCGCCTACCATGGATATCGAGATTATCGGCGGACTGTTTGACTTCTACTGCCGCGCAGAGGATATCGTCGGCGAAAATCCCGAGCTTAAGGTAAGGGTTGAGGCTGCTGCAAAGCGCCTGCCTCCGCTTAAGATCGGCAGTGACGGCAGACTCATGGAGTGGCAGGAGGAGTACGAGGAGGATGAGCCCGGTCACCGTCATATCTCGCATGCGTTCGGACTCTATCCCGGCTGGAGCATAACAAAGGAGAATACTCCCGAGCTGTTCGATGCCGTTAACAAGAGCATTCAGCACCGCCTTGCTTACGGCGGAGCGCACACCGGCTGGAGCGCCGCATGGGTGCTCAACCTCTATGCGCACCTGCTTGACCGCGACGGCGCATCGACCATGTACTACAATCTGCTCACCAAGTCCACAAACACCAATCTGCTCGACGAGCACCCGCCGTTCCAGATAGACGGTAACTTCGGCGGTACGGCTGCCGTTGCCGAGATGCTGCTTCAGAGCCGCGACGGTATCGTTCGTGTGCTTCCCGCGCTCCCGCACGACTGGAAGAGCGGACATTTCCGCGGTCTGTGTGTTCGCGGCGGCTACGAGATGGACGCAGAGTGGAAGGATGAGGTACTCACCTCGCTGACCGTTCGCTCTACCGTAGGCTCCGGCAAGCTGCACATCATCGCAGGCGATAAGGAATACGATGTCGAGCTCGGCGTCGGCGAGGAGAAGAAGCTCGCGCTCTGATCGACGGCTCTTACATCAGACAAATATACAATGCATACGGCAGAGTCGTTCCGATAGGGGCGGCTCTGCTTTTTATCTGCCGCGCCCGCTTAGCGGCGGCTTTGAATCCGGCGCTGTACCGCACGATATCCGTGCATCCTTTTGCTCGGTACGTTTTTTTCGATTCGTCCGACCTCTTTGGCTTGTCTTTGACCGATTCGGCATGGCGGTGCTTTTATCAGACTCTACATCTGACAACTGCGTGATAAATTTAAAATATGTGCTTGACAATCGCGTGATTTGATTGTATACTTTCGGTATGAGGAGGCGCATGCAATGAATATAAGCATGGAGGACAGATATATCCCCGGTTCGATCATACCGCGCAGCAGTATGAACGGCGTTACTGGACTTGAATTTATAGACAAGATATTTTTTATGTCCAAGGGCATAATGCTCAGCCGTATCCGCGAGCTCGCGGGCATCGACGGCTCGACTATACAGAACTGGGTCAAGCGCGGATGGATAGGCAATACTGTCAATAAGCACTACAGCAGGGTGCAGTTTGCCCGCATACTTATCATAAACATGCTGCGCGCGACGATGAAGCTCGAAAAGATAGACTTTCTGCTTCACTATATCAACGGCAATCTCGACTGCCGCGCGGACGACATCATCTCAGAGCCGATACTGTTCGACTACATCTGCCGCATAGTTGACACCGCCGACAAAATAGGAACGGTGGATTCGGCGCGTCTGCGCAGCATAATCGACGAGCAGACCTCCGATTATGTTGAGCGGCTGCCCGGCTCGAGCAAAAGACTGCGCCGCGCACTTGAGGTCATCATTCTTGCGTACTATTCGTCGGTCGTTTCGTCCTATTCGGAGGACCGCTTCGCGGCGCTTACGGAGGGCTGAGCCGTATCGGCATAAAATTGCCGCATAGCGAGAAAGAGCAGAATATTCCCGCCGCTTTGTGACCATCATATCTCTGTATCGAATGCGGGGGGGATATCGAATGGTCGGGGAAAACAAAATATGTGAGTGCCGCGGCGAAGGAGCCGAGACGAAAAATGAGCCGGTGATCGAACGGAGAGCCGCGCAGGGCACCGATAAGGACATCGGAAAAACAGTCGAGCGGCGAATAGAATCCGAGTCGGCGAGCTTATCCCGCGGCAGACGGCGCGCGGAATATCTCTGTCACCGACTGCGCTATCTGATTGCGCTGCTGATCGGCTCGGTCGGCTATCCGCTTGCGGAGCTGTGCTGGCGCGGCAGAACGCACTGGAGCATGGCGCTGCTCGGCGGCATGTGCCTATGCGGCATATTGTATGTTTCCGAGTGCACCGAGGGTGTGCTCGATCTTTTCAGCAGGGCGCTGCTGTGCAGTATTATTATCAGCGAGGCGGAGTTCATTTTCGGTGTGATGTTCAATCTTATAGCCGGGCTCGGAATATGGGATTATACCGAAAAGCCGCTTAACCTGCTCGGTCAGGTCTGCGCGGAATACTCGCTGCTTTGGCTGTCGCTCTCACTGCCTGCCATATCGCTTTTTGATAGGTGCGGGGCGAGCAAGGAGCGCCGCGAGTAGAAATAATTATAGGGAGGGGCGAATGAGTATGAAGCGCGGAGCCGAAAAAGATGGTACGGCGCGCGAGGCGAGAGCCTTTCATAACTGGCGCGGCAGAGGCGCGGCGGTTGCAACGGTGCTTGTAGTACTGCTGTCGGTCGTGCTGTTGTATCTGTTCTCCGACGGACTCAGCATGCCGCAGAGTCCGTTTTTCTCGGTGCTCTCACCGGGAGACGATCCGTTTATCGCGCAGACCGAGGCGGGGAAGTGCAGGATATATTTTCTCGATGTGGGGCAGGGCAATGCCACGCTGTTTTCGGTCGGAGACGAGGGCTATGTGCTCGTCGATACGGGACCCGAGGATGCGGAGGCTTCGCTGCTCGCAATGCTGTCCGAGCTTGGGGTGGAGAGGATAGAATATCTTGTTCTTACACATCCGCACGACGATCATATCGGAGGCGCGGACGGCGTGCTCGGCAGTATTCCGGTCGGGCAGACGCTGATGCCGGAAGAGACGAGCAATACGGCGTCGTTTCAGTCGCTGCTCCTCGCGATAGAGCGGAACGGCTGTAAACTCAAGCTGCCGAGGGCGGGCGAGGTGTTTGCGCTCGGCAAGCTCTCTATGACTATAATGTCTCCGCTCGATACGGATGCATCGGAGGATGAGGATGAAAACGAGCGTTGTCTTACGCTGCGTGCGACCTTCGGCGCGAGCAGTATATTCCTTGCTGCCGATGTCGGAGAACCTACCGAAGCGGAGCTGCTTGACCGTTATCCTGCGGCTATGCTGCGGGTCGATTTACTCGGCGTCGGACATCATGGCGCGGCGACATCGAGCGGTGCGGACTTTCTTTCGACGCTCTCACCGAAATATGCGGTGATAAGCTGCGGAAAGAACAACAGCTACGGTCATCCGAGCGACGGCACGCTTGAGCGGCTCGGAGAGGCGGGCGCAGAGGTATTCCGTACCGACCGGGACGGCACGGTAGTATTCGTTACCGACGGAACACATCTTACCGCGCCGAAGCGATAGTACATAACTGCAATTCGGAAGAATCGTGTCATTACGCTGCTGCTTTGCGCGCGGAGTTATTGCGGGTCGGTCGTGTCTATGTAACCGAGTGCTGCCATTTTGCTTTTGATCACGATTTGCTTGCAACTCTCGGCTGTTTCTGCCGCGATTTTTGACGGCATCCGAATTAAAAATTAAAAAATCTGAAAATCTGTCGCTGCGGCGGTATCGGTCCATCTGCCGATACCGCCGCAGTTTCAGCATCAATTCTTTGTGATTTAATTTTGTCTTTGCAGCATAATTAGCGGTTGACATGGTCACACGTAAATGGTATCATATATGGAAATAAGACAAACGGGAGAAACAAATGAAACTCAATGAGATGAAAATCGGCAGCAGTGCTGTAATAACAGCAGTCGGCGGCGATGGAAGTCTGCGGCAGCATTTTCTCGATATGGGTGTTATTCCGGGAGCGACGGTTACGCTTACGAAATACGCGCCTATGGGCGATCCTATGGAGCTGCGCATTCACGGCTATGAGCTGACAATGCGTATAGACGATGCAAAAAAGGTGGAGATAAAGCCTTCGAACGGCGAACAGGACGAGACTCGCCCCGACTATGGCGACGGGCGGCGCAGAGTCGAGCATCCCGGACTCGGTGAGGGCGGGCGATATCATGTGCCGCATACCGATCCGCTGCCGAAGGGGACTCCGCTTACCTTTGCGCTTGCAGGGAATCAAAACTGCGGAAAAACCACTCTGTTTAATCAGCTGACCGGTTCAAATCAACATGTCGGAAATTTCCCCGGCGTTACGGTAGACCGCAAGAGCGGCTCGATAAAAGGGCATCCGGATGCGAGCGTTACCGATCTGCCCGGCATATATTCGCTGTCGCCGTATACGAGCGAGGAGATAGTTTCACGCCGCTTTATTCTCGATGAAAAGCCGAGCGGAATAATAAATATCGTTGATGCGACCAATATCGAGCGAAATCTGTATCTTACGCTCCAGCTGATGGAGCTGGACGTTCCTATGGTGCTTGCGTTGAATATGATGGATGAGATGCGCGGCAGCGGCGGCTCGGTGCGTATTAACGAGATGGAGGAGCGGCTCGGGATACCGGTAATTCCGATATCGGCGAGCAAGAACGAGGGCGTTGACGAAGTCGTTCGGCATGCGCTCCATGTCGCGCAGAATCGCGAGTGCCCCGGCAGAACGGATTTTTGTTCAAAGGATGAGAACGGCGGTGCGGTGCATCGCTGCCTGCACGGAATAATGCATCTTATCGAGGATCATGCCGCCGCTGCGAGTATTCCGGTGCGCTTTGCGGCAAGCAAGCTCGTCGAGGGAGATGCACGTATAGAGGCGGCGCTGAAGCTGAGCGAGAACGAGCGCGAGATGATAGAGCATATCATTGTGCAGATGGAAAGAGAGCGTGGGCTTGACCGTGCTGCTGCAATAGCCGATATGCGTTTTTCGTTTATTACCGCACTCTGCCGTGATACCGTTGTGCGTCCGCGTGAGAGTCGCGAGCACATTCGCAGCCGCAGGATAGACCGTATGCTGACCGGACGTTTTACCGCTATTCCGATGTTTATTTTGATAATGGCTGCGATCTTCTATCTGACCTTCGGACTTATCGGAGCATATCTGCAGGAGCTGCTTGACGGAGGAATAACGGCACTTACATCGGTGGTCGATTCAGCGCTTACGCGAATAGGTGTGGGCAGTGTCATTCATTCGCTTATCGTAGACGGTATATTTGCGGGTGTCGGCAGCGTTCTCAGCTTTGTGCCGATAATAGTTATTCTGTTTTTCTTCCTGTCTATGTTAGAGGACAGCGGTTATATGGCACGAGTCGCATTTGTTACCGACAAGCTGCTGCGTAAGATAGGACTTTCCGGTCGCAGTATCGTTCCGATGCTTATAGGCTTCGGCTGCACCGTGCCGGGGGTTATGGCCAGCAGAACGCTGCCGTCCGACCGTGACCGTAAAATGACCGTGCTGCTCACACCTATGATGAGCTGTACCGCAAAGCTGCCTATCTACGGCTTTTTTGCTGCGGCATTTTTCCCGGATCACAGCTGGCTTGTCGTTTCGGGACTGTATCTGCTCGGTATTCTCGTAGGTATCCTGACGGCTCTTATTACAAAAAAGACGATGTTCCGCGGCGAGGCAGTCCCGTTTGTTATGGAGCTGCCGAACTATCGTATGCCGGGTGCGAAAAATGTCGGCAGGCTGCTGCTTGATAAGACAAAAGACTTTGTACGTCGTGCGTTTACCGTCATTTTTGTCGCGTCTGTGGTAATCTGGGCGCTTCGTACCTTTGATTTCCGCTTTGTCCCGGTCTCGGATGCCGGCGACAGCATGCTCGCTCGAATAGCCGGCTTTATATCGCCGATCTTCCGTCCGCTCGGCTTCGGCACATGGCAGATAGTTACCGCGCTGTTTGCAGGCTTTATGGCGAAAGAGAGCGTTGTTTCTACGCTCTCGGTGCTGCTCTCGGGCGCAGCCGTCACCTCGATCATATCGCCGTCTGCGGCGCTTGCGCTGCTCGTCTTTTGCCTGCTCTATACGCCGTGCGTCGCTGCCGTTGCGGTCATTCGCCGCGAGCTCGGCAGAGGATGGGCTGCCGGCATCGTTGTGTGGCAGTGTACCGTCGCATGGATATTTGCAGCTTTGACAAAGCTGCTGTTTACTTATGCTTTTTCGCTTTAATAGCTTAGAAACGCAATGATTCAGAAACGCATGCTTGCCGCTGCTTGCGCGGGGCTTGCATGCGGTTTTTCGCTGTTCCGCCGCCGAAGCATTTTCGACAAAGAAAAATTACCGCTTCGGCAAGGTCAAAATTACCGTACCTTCGCAAAAATCGCGAAAATATTATTGAAAAAATATTTTTGAAAAAATCGAAAAATACTATTGACAAACGTCTCGCTGCGGTATATAATACAGTCAAACAATTGAACAAATACTCAAATGTTCAAAAGAACAGGCGGCGAGGCGGATGCCCGTCGGGAAAGGTGATATAGTTATGAAAAAGACCTACAATATCGATGTTGACTGCGCGAACTGCGCGCTGCTTATGGAGGAGGCTGCGAAAAAGACCGAGGGGGTCAAGGATGCCTCTGTCAACTTCATGCTTCTCAAGATGGCGGTTGAGTTTGAGGACGGTGCGGACGAGCACAAGGTCATGAAGCAGGTGCTTCGCAACTGCCGCAAGGTTGAGGACGACTGCGATATAGAGCTGTAAGGGCTGCCGGCAGACCGGTATATCGCAGACAATCGGCGAAAGCTGCGCGCGGGGAGGCACGGTGCTGCTATCCTCGTCCTATATTACATAGTTTTGTGAGGAACGGACAATGAATAAAAAACAGAAAAAGGTGCTTATCCGCATAATCATAACTGCGGTGCTGTTGGTCGCTCTAAAGCTGCTGATCGAGTTTTCGGTTCTGCCGGAAACGGGCATACCGACGCTCTGCATGTACCTAATACCGTATGTTGTTATCGGATATGACATCATCAAAAAAGCATTCAAGGGAATAATACACGGCAGACCGTTTGATGAAAATTTTCTCATGACTGTCGCAACGATCGGCGCGATAGCGACCGGAGAATATTCCGAGAGCGCGGCGGTAATGCTCTTTTATCAGATAGGCGAGCTGTTCCAGAGCTATGCTGTAGGCAAGAGCCGAAAGAGCATCAGCACACTGATGGATATTCGCCCCGACTATGCATGGATCGACGGTGAAAACGGTGAGCAGGTGCAGGTAGACCCGTCGACCGTTGAGGTGGGAACGGTAATTACCGTCCGCCCCGGCGAGCGCGTGCCGATAGACGGCGTTATCGTCGGCGGTGCGAGCACGGTCGATACCGTTGCGCTGACGGGCGAGAGTGTGCCGAGCCGTGTCGGTGAAGGAGATAATGTTCTCTCCGGCTGCATAAATCTCTCCGGCGCGCTGAAGATCAAGACCGAGAAGCAGTTTTCCGAATCCACCGCATCCAAGATACTTGAGCTTGCGGCTGATGCAGGAGCTAAGAAGTCTCGCTCCGAGGCGTTTATCTCGCGCTTTGCACGTATCTATACTCCCTGTATATGTATCGGCGCGCTTGCACTTGCGGTGCTCCCGCCGGTTATCCGTCTGTTAATGGGCATGAGCGGTGACTGGAGCAGCTGGATCTACCGCGCGCTTACCTTCCTTGTTATCAGCTGCCCGTGCGCTCTTGTTATCAGTATTCCGCTTACCTTCTTTGCCGGCATCGGCAGTGCGGGTAAATCGGGAATACTTGTCAAAGGCTCTGGCTACATGGAAATGCTCTCGCGCGTCCGTACCGTCGCATTCGATAAGACCGGTACAATGACCAAGGGCGTGTTTGAGGTCGCGGGCGTTCACCATTCACCGCTGTCGAGCGGTCAGCTCATCGAATATGCGGCGCTTGCCGAGGGTTATTCGGGACATCCGATCAGCCGCAGTCTGCAGAAGGCATATGGGAAAAAGGTTGATAACAGCCGCATATCAGACGTAACCGAGCTTGGCGGAAAAGGAATTACAGCTCTTGTTGACGGTGCAAGAGTCGCTGTCGGAAACGACAAGCTGATGCGCGAGCTCGGCATTGATTATCTCGAGTGCCATCATACCGGAACGGTCGTTCATGTCGCTCTCGAGGGCGAGTATGCAGGTCATATCCTTATCAAGGATGTAATCAAGCCCGATGCAAAGGAGGCTATCGCCGATCTCCGTTCGCTCGGAGTCACCGATACGGTAATGCTCTCGGGCGATCGTGACGAGACGGCGAAGAAGGTCGGCGCAGAGCTCGGTATCGGCAGAACGATAGGTTCGCTCATGCCCGCCGACAAGGTCGGAGTCGTAGAGAATATGCTTGGCAAGAACGGTGCGGTTGCTTTTGTCGGCGACGGAATAAACGACGCTCCCGTGCTTGCGCGTGCCGATGTCGGGATCGCTATGGGTGCGCTCGGCTCGGATGCGGCTATCGAGGCTGCTGATGTCGTTATCATGAATGACAGCCCACGCGGTATCGCCAAGGCAATTAGAATATCCCGCAAATGTATGCGTATAGTATATGAAAATATCACGTTTTCCATAGCGGTTAAGCTCATCTGCCTTGTGCTCGGTGCGATCGGATACGCAGATATGTGGCTTGCGGTATTCGCAGATGTCGGAGTTATGGTCATTGCCGTACTCAATGCGATACGTGCCCTGCATGATGGCAGACATGCGGAAAAGCATGCTGCGGCGGCATCCGATACTGCCGCTCCCGACAGAAGAACAGAGGCACGCCATGTGTGAAAACAAAACGGATATGCCCGCGCCGAGCGCGGAGCAGCTGTACGACCTTGCCGAGCTGTTTAAGGTTTTCGGCGACTCGACTCGTATACGCATACTCTGCGCGCTGATAGGCGGGGAGCTGTGTGTCGGAGAGATCGCCGCAATGCTCGAAATGACCTCGTCCGCCGTGTCTCATCAGTTGGCTATACTGCGCCGAAATAAGCTGATAGGCAGCCGACGCGAGGGAAAGTCGATATTTTACTCGCTCGCCGACGGACATGTAAGAACCGTGCTCAGTCAGGGACTCGAGCACTTGACCGAGAAATGACGCCGAGGCGCGGATAACGCCGTCGAAAAGCGTACAAGACCGTCGAAAAACGGATAAAGCCGCTGCCCGATTGCAGGCGGACTTCGCAGTACGGTAAGCTGCCGATGAATATTCAAATAACGGTATGAACTATACCAGTACGAAAACCGCCTCCTCCGCGCATGATCGCGGCAGGGGCGGTTTTCTACACTTGCCGCAAGACCGCAAAATTGCACTTGTGTAGACGGGTAGCGTTACCAACTTAGGTGAGATACATTATAGAATTAAGTTGATAATACATACTGAAAGGCTTGCGCGTGTATGCCTCCCCCGTGTAGGGGGAGGTGGCACGGCTTGACGTGACGGAGGGGCTGTTGGAAACTGAGAAATCCTTAATCAAATTTGGTTCGTGACGATTTTTCTGCCATACTAAGGCTTGCAATAACTATAGAATCGGTATAGCAGAAAAATTGTCACTAACTCATAATATGGCAGCCGGCTTTTTAATTCCCAACAGCCCTTCCACCGCCTACGGCGGTCCCCCTCCCCTTACACAGGGGAGGCAGACACGTTCCGAACATGCATTATCAACGTCATTTTGAACTGAATTTTATCAAAATCCGATCTCGGTCGTTATATTGCTTCCTTCACCGAGAGCTTTTACGCTCCGATATTTCAGCATGTTCCGCCTTCAATCGTCGTATTTGCAAAGAGCAGATACGTGTTCCGGCATAACGATAAAAATCGCTGAGCAAAACTTACGTAATCCTTACATATAATTGTTGATTTTTTACCGTTTTGGTGGTATCATATAGTGAGGTATTATTTTACCGTGTCGGAAAATAATCTTATATGTATCTCTGTCCCGGCGGCGATGCATGCATATTTTCGGACGGCGCTACGGCTGCGCTCCTTCGTGGCTCTCGGCGGGAAAAGGCAGGACATGAACAGTATAAACAAACTCACACTGTGCATACCTATGTACAATGAATCTTCTATAATAGCGGATACGGTCAAAACGCTCACCGCAGCGCTCGAGCAATATCGTGAGGGTGGGGCTTATCGGTGCTGGGAACTTATCGTGTCGGACGACGGCAGCACCGACGGCAGCGCCGATATCGTTCGCTCGCTCGGACAGAGCGGCGTTCGCATCTGCGGCTATGAACACAATCGCGGCAAGGGCTGCGCCGTTCGTATGGCAATGCTCGAGGCGTCGCGCGAGGACGGCTCTTCGGAGCATGTGATAATGTTTACCGATGCCGATCTTGCCTACGGTACGGAGGTGATAGACCGCTTTGCGCGTGCGTTTGCGCAGCATAGAGATACCGATATCTTTATCGGCTCGCGCAATCTCAGCGGCGACGGCTACGAGAGCTATACCTTTATCCGGCGCATTGCGTCAAAGGCGTATATACGACTTCTGTGTATCGTCGGAGGCTTCAAGCTCTCCGATTCGCAGTGCGGCTGCAAGGCATTTCGCGCACCGACGGCGGAGCAGATATTCTCACGTATGGAGACGGATGGCTTTGCCTTTGATTTTGAGGCGCTGCTGCTTGCGGGCAGGCTCGGAAGCCGAATCGGCGAGATACCGGTGTCGGTCATCAACCATCGCGAATCAAAGATACGACTCGGGCGCGACGTTTTCAAAATGGCGCACGATCTCTTTAAGATGAAGCGCAGGGTGTCTAAAATCAAGCTGTGACTTACCGTACGGCGGATGCTGCCGGCACTGTTATTTTCAGCTCTGTCGGCGGATGTGTGCGGCGCTATATTAAGTTTGAAAAAAAAACAAAAAAATAACTATATTAAGATATGTCGGAAGGACGGACGTGTTATGGAACTGATGAAGGAGAGAATCAAGCGCGACGGAAGGGTTTATCCGGGCGGAGTACTCAAGGTCGATTGCTTTCTCAACCATATGATAGATATCGACCTGCTCAGCGAGGCGGGCAAGGAGCTGCATCGGCTGTTTGCGAATGATGGCGTGACTAAGATACTTACCGTAGAGGCATCCGGCATCGCGGTTGCGAGCCTTGCAGCGGTGCAGTTCGGCGTTCCGGTCGTATTTGCAAAGAAGAGCAAGACGAGCAACCTCTCGGATAACCTCTACAGGGCACAGGTCGTTTCCTTTACACACGGCAAGACGTATACGATAGTTGTTGATAAGAATTACATAACTTCCTCCGATCGCGTTCTGATAGTAGACGATTTTCTCGCGCGCGGCGAGGCTCTGCGCGGATTGCTTGCAATTACCGAGCAGGCGGGCGCATCGGTCGCGGGCGCGGGAATAATGATAGAAAAGTGCTTTCAGGGCGGCGGCGACGAGCTTCGCGCGGACGGGCTGCGCATAGAGTCGATGGCTATGATAGAGAGCATGTCGGACGACGGAAGGATAGTTTTCAGAGATTGAGTGCGCGACGGAGCGCCGAATGCTCTGCGTGTCGGTCGAATGATCGGCGAATGATATCGGGTGGCACCCGAGCAAGGAGAGACAAATGCTGAGAATAGAGCATCTGACAAAGACCTATGGTAATACGCGTGCGGTGGACGATCTGTCGCTGCACATTGCACCCGGCGAGATATACGGCTTTATCGGTCACAACGGAGCGGGAAAGACGACGACGCTCAAGAGTGTCTGCGGTATACTTTCATATGACGGCGGAGAGATTTTTATTGACGGTGAGAATATCAAGGATTCGCCGGTCGCTGTCAAAAAGAAGATAGCCTATATCCCCGATAATCCCGATATCTACGAGTTTATGACCGGCGAGAAATATCTCGCGTTTATCTCGGATATTTTCGGAATTTCCGCGAAGGACCGCGAGGCGCGTATACATAAGTACGCCTCCGACTTTGAGCTTGAGGGCGATCTCGGACAGCCGATATCCGCATACTCGCACGGAATGAAGCAGAAGCTCGCCATCATATCCGCGCTTATACACGAGCCGCGGCTTGTTATTATGGATGAGCCGTTTGTCGGTCTCGACCCTAAGGCGGCGCATCTGCTAAAGGGCTATATGCGTGATATCTGCAACCGCGGCGGCGCGATATTTTTCTCGACGCACGTTCTCGAGGTGGCTGAAAAGCTCTGCGATAAGGTCGCTATCATCCGTCACGGCAGGCTTGTGCGCTGCGGAACGATGGCTGAGGTCAAGGGCGACGAGAGTCTCGAGACGGTCTTTCTCGAGCTGGAGGACTGATAATGTTTTGGGCACTTGTAAAAAAACAGCTCGCCGAGATATGGTCGAAGAACCGCAAAACGAAAAACGGAAAGAAGCCGCGCAGCTCAGGCGTGACGATAGCGCTTTTCTCGGTGCTGTTCTTCTTTCTTGCGGTCATGTTCTTCTTTATGAGCATGGGACTGTTTTTCGCGCTCGGTGAGGTCGGACTTGAGTCGCTTTATTTCTGTCTCGTGTCGGTGCTTGCGGTCGCACTCGGTGTTTTCGGCAGCGTGTTCAATACTTATTCGAGCCTGTATCTCGCACGGGATAACGAGTCGCTGCTTGCTATGCCGATACCGCCGATATATATCATCGCTTCCCGCCTTGTCAGCGTTTATGCGATGGGTCTTCTGTACGAGGCACTTGTCATTGTACCCGCCGTCGCGGTATGGCTGATTTTCGGCTCGCCGTCGGCACTGTCGGTAGTGTTCTCGATACTGCTTATCCCGCTGCTCGGCTTTCTGATACTTGCGCTGACCTGCGTGCTCGGCTTTGTCGTTGCAGTTATCTCATCGCATCTTAAGAACAAGAGCATAATAACCGTTATAATATCGCTTGTGCTGCTTGGCGGGTACTATTATCTGTGCACGCAGATGAGCAGCATCATGGAGACTGTTAGAGCAAACAGCGAGTCGGTCGCAGTCGCAATGCGCAGCTATGCCATGCCTCTGTATCTGTTCGGGCGCGCGGCTGTCGGTGAGGCTGTACCGATGCTGCTGTTTACGATTATCGCGCTCGGTTCGGCTGCACTTATCTGCGCGATTATCGCGCTCTCCTTCCGCCGCATCGCAATAAAGAACGACGGCAGAAAAAAGGCGGTCTACAAGGCGGGCAGGGCAAAGCAGACGGGCGCATTTTCCGCGCTCTGCCGCAAGGAGTTTTCTCGCTTTCTGTCAAGCCCTACGTACATGCTTAACTGCGGTCTCGGGCTTGTGTTCATGCTTGCCGCAGCCGTTTTTGTGCTGATTAAACGGGATGTGATAGCTGAGGTCATTGCGCCGCTCACGGAGCAGCTGCCCGTGATAGGCAGGATGCTGCCCGTCATTGTCACCGCTATGCTCTGCCTTATCGGCTCGATGAACGATATCTCCGCACCCTCGATCTCACTTGAGGGAAAAAGTCTCTGGCTGCTGCAATCGCTGCCCGTAGAGCCGCGCTCGGTGCTTCGCGCAAAGCAGAGCGTGCACATCGTGCTCTCCGCCCCGCTTATAATCCTCTGCGGTGTGGCTGCATCGGCAGTGCTGGGCTTTGATGTAATCACTGCGGTGCTTGTCTGTTTCTGCTCGCTTGCGTTCATGCTGCTCGGGTGCGCGGCGGGGCTTGCCGTAAACCTGAAAAAGCCGAATCTTACATGGGTAAACGAGACCGTTCCGATCAAGCAGAGCAGCAGTATAATGGTCGTGCTGTTCGGCGGATGGCTGCTCGCGCTGCTCTTCGCGGGGGGATATTTCTTTCTATCGCTCCTTGTCGATGCGCGCATCTACCTCGCCGTGTTTGCCGTTATCTTCGGCGTCGGGGTGTATCTGTGCAATCGCTGGCTCGACCGCCGCGGCGCTGTTATATTCTCGGAGCTGTGATGAGCGAGCGGCGCTGACGCAAATTTCGCGCGTTATACACGGGCGGTGCGCTGATGCAGGTGTTTTACAGAGCCGTCCTGTCGGGCGGCTCTGAGCTTTATTTTGGGCTTCTGTGTGTCTGAATCTATAATATTATAGAAAATGATGGAGGAGAAAAATTATGTGTACGGCAGCGACCTACAAAACCGAGGATTTTTATTTCGGCAGAACGCTTGATTACGAGCGCTCTTACGGGGACAAAATAGTTATTACACCTCGCGGGTATACATTCGCGCTCAGGCATGGCGGACGGATAGAGAATCATTATGCCATGATAGGAATGGCATGCGTCATGCATGATTATCCGCTGTATTACGACGCTGTAAACGAAATGGGACTCGGCATTGCGGGGCTGAACTTCGTTGGGAATGCACATTACGGCAAGCCGCAGGACGGCGCGGATGATATCACACAGTTTGAGCTGATACCGCTGCTTCTCGGTCGGTGTGCGACCGTCGCGGAGGTGCGGCAGACGCTCGAGGGTATAAATCTTGTCGATACTCCGTTTGCGGAGCAGCTGCCGGTGGCGCAGCTTCATTGGCTCATTGCCGACAAAAACGAGTGCATAACGCTGGAGTCGACCTCGGGCGGGATGAAGATATACGATAATCCGGTAGGCGTGCTTACGAATAATCCGCCGTTTGATCGTCAACTGTTCAATCTCAATAATTATAGGCACCTATCGGCGGCGGACAGAGACAATACGTTCGCTGCGGACCTCGCTCTGACACAGTACAGCCGCGGAATGGGCGCTATGGGGCTGCCGGGAGATCTGTCCTCGCAGTCGAGATTCGTCCGCGCGGCTTTCGTTCGGATGAATTCCGTCTCGGGCGATTCGGAGGAGGAGAGCATAGCTCAGTTTTTCCACATTCTCGGCAGCGTTGATCAGCAGCGCGGGTGCTGCAAACTCGGCGACGGCAAGTACGAGATAACCCTCTACACCTCCTGCTGTAATGCGGATAAGGGAATCTATTATTATACCACCTATGTTAATCATCAGATAAGCGGCGTGGATATGCATAAGGCAGACCTTGACGGCGCGGAGCTGATTATTTATGAACAAAGAAGAGGCGAGAGCATATATATGCAGAACTGACAGCACGGCAGGGTACTATGCAGTGATTTTACGGCATGCTTTTCGGATCTTTTCGGATCTTTTCGGATGTCGAATGAAAAAGAGTTTTTCAAAAGGGGCATGACGGTCGGTGACGCGCTGTACCGTGGGAATCTTCGAAAAAGCAAATGACTGCGGCGCGGCATTGGCGAGGTAATCTTCGGATGAAAAAGCGGGTACGCCCGTTTTTGAGAACAATATATTTCGGATACGGCGCTGCGGCGATGCCCCTATGTATTTACTTTTTGCGCTTTTTGTGCTAAAATGGAGAGGTTAGAGCTATTACGTTTTTGTCCGCGCAGGGGCTTCTTTCGGGACCGCACGGCGGCGGACTGTGCCGCATTATCTGCCGACGGCAGCGCATTGAGAGGGTGAGAATATGCCTGATAAATTTATATTGCATTCCGAATTTCAGCCGACGGGCGATCAGCCGCAGGCGATAGACAAGCTCGTTCGCGGGATAGAGGACGGCGACCGCGCGCAGACGCTGCTCGGCGTCACCGGTTCGGGCAAGACCTTCACCATGGCGAATGTGATAGCGCGGCTGAATCGCCCGACACTCGTGCTTGCGCATAACAAGACCCTTGCCGCACAGCTTTGCAGTGAGTTCAGGGAATTCTTTCCCGAGAATGCGGTGGAGTATTTTGTATCCTACTACGATTATTATCAGCCCGAGGCGTACATCCCCGGGAAGGATCAGTATATAGAAAAGGACGCGCTGATAAACGAGGAGATAGACCGACTGAGACACAGCGCCACATCCGCGCTCTTTGAGCGGCGGGATGTTATCATAGTAGCGTCGGTCTCGTGCATCTATTCGCTCGGTGACCCGCAGGAGTATTCAAAGCTTGTGCTCGCCGTGCGCCCCGGAATGATGATGGACAGGGACGAGTTTATCGAGCATCTTGTCTCGATATCCTATGAGCGCAACGATATGAATCTTGTCCGTGACCGATTCCGCGTGCGCGGTGACGTTGTAGAGGTATTCCCCGCAAACAGTAAAAACCTTGCGGTGCGCGTCGAATTCTTCGACGATGTTATTGACCGCGTAAGCGAGATAGACACGGTGACCGGCAACACCGTCCGCTCGTTGAAATACGCAGCTATCTACCCCGCAACGCACTATGCGGTATCCGAGGAGACGCGGCTGCGCGCACTCGACGAGATAGAGAACGAAATGATAGAGCGGGTGGAGTTTTTCAGGTCTCAGGGCAAGCTGATAGAGGCGCAGCGTATAGAGGAGCGGACGCGATACGATCTCGAAATGATGCAGGAGATAGGCTACTGCTCCGGCGTTGAAAACTACTCCCGTGTGCTTGCCGGACGTGCGCCGGGTTCTACTCCGTCGACACTGCTTGACTATTTTCCGCGTGATTTTATTATGTTCATAGATGAGTCGCACGTAACGCTGCCGCAGGTCCGCGCTATGGGCGGAGGCGACCGCCGACGCAAGGAGAATCTTGTCGAATTCGGCTTCCGTCTGCCGTCCGCATACGACAACCGTCCGCTGAGCTTTGAGGAATTCGAAAAAAAGCTCGGTCAGGTAGTATTCGTCAGTGCAACGCCCGCTGCATACGAGCGCGAGCATTCGTCGCAGACGGTGGAGCAGCTTATCCGACCGACGGGACTTGTTGACCCCGAGATAGAGGTGCGTCCCGTAGACGGTCAGGTAGACGATCTTATGGGCGAGATAAGGCAGCGTGCGGAGCGCGGCGAGCGCGTGCTCGTCACTACTCTTACAACAAAGATGGCGGAGGACCTTACCGAGTTCTTTGCGCAGAATCTGATACGGGTAAAATACATCCATCACAACGTCGAGACCATCGAGCGTATGGAGATAATCCGCGATCTGCGGCTCGGGCTGTTTGATGTGCTCGTAGGCATAAATCTGCTGCGCGAGGGACTTGATATCCCCGAGGTGTCGCTTGTCGCGATACTCGATGCGGACAAGGAGGGCTTGCTGCGCTCCGAGACCGCGCTTATACAGACGGTCGGCAGAGCCGCGCGAAATGCGGAGGGCAAGGTAATAATGTACGCCGAGACGGTCACCGGCTCGATGCAGCGCGCTATCGACGAGACGAACCGCCGCCGCAGTGTTCAGATGGCGTACAACGCCGAGCATGGCATCACACCGCAGACGATAGTCAAGGCGGTGCGCGACATCATCGAGATAGGCAGGAAAGAGGAGAGCGGAAAGCGTCCGACACACCGCCTGACGGACGGGGAGGCAGCCGCTGCCGCACTTACGCCGGAGGAGCTCGGAACGCTTATCGAGGAGCTTACCTCCGAGATGAAGACTGCGGCTGCGGCGCTTGATTTCGAGCGCGCGGCATATCTGCGCGATAGGATCGCATCTATACAAAAGGACGCAGCCGCAGGAGACGGCGGCAATAGCTCCGGCAGCGGAGACGGCTCGGCGGTATCATCGCGACCGTACGGAAAGCGGCGAGAGCGCGGCAGATATCCGAAAAAATAGAGTCGCATCGGCTGTACCCGCCCGAGCTAAATTGTATCGGCGGCTTCACCGCAAGGTGGGTGCGCGGGTGCTCCCTCGGTCGGCAGGCATCAAAAAACACATGCTTCCGTTTTAAAGAGAAAAGGAAAAAGCAATGGCATCAAATCGTATTGTAGTGCGCGGTGCGCGTGTAAACAATCTTAAAAATATATCGCTCGAGATACCGAGAGACAAGCTCGTTGTATTTACCGGACTGTCCGGCTCGGGCAAATCATCGCTTGCCTTCGACACCATATATGCCGAGGGGCATCGCCGCTTTGTCGAGTCGCTCTCGTCGTATGCGCGCATGTTTCTCGGTCAGCTCGACAAGCCGGACGTTGACTCGATAGAGGGACTTTCTCCGTCTATTTCGATAGATCAGAAAACAACCTCAAAGAACCCGCGCTCGACCGTCGGCACCGTTACCGAGATATACGACTATCTCCGACTGCTGTACGCGCGCTGCGGAACGCCGCACTGCCCGGTCTGCGGCAAGGAGATAACGAGTCAGACGGTGGATCAGATAATCGACAGGATAATGGAGCTGCCCGACCGTACAAAATTTCTCATTCTTGCGCCGGTCGTCCGCGCCAAGAAGGGCAGGCACGAAAAGACGATAGAGGCGGCTAAGAAGGGCGGCTTTGTCCGTGTTCGCGTCGACGGCTCGATGTACGATCTCGAAGAGACGATAGAGCTTGACAAGAACAAGAAGCACACGGTGGAGATAGTCGTCGACCGTATGGTAAAGCGCGACGGCATTCGAGACCGCCTCGGCGACTCGGTGGAGACCGCGCTCTCGCTCGCGGACGGTAATCTGACGGTCGCACTGCTCGGCGACGACGGCGCGGAGGGCGAGGAGCTGACCTTTTCGCAGAACTACGCTTGTGAGGAACACGGGATAAGCGTTACCGCGCTCGAGCCGAGAATGTTCTCGTTCAACAATCCGGCAGGAGCGTGCCCCGAGTGCGCGGGTCTCGGTGAGAAGCGGATAATCTCATTCGACCGTGTCGCTCCCGACCGCTCACTCTCGCTGCGCGGCGGCGCCATTCAATGCAACGGCTTTAAGAGCAATATGGACGAGTCGGGCTGGAACGGTCCGCTGTTCATTGCCGTGGGCAAAAGGCACGGCTTTGATCTTGATATGCCGCTCTCCGAATATTCGCCCGAGGCGCTGCATGCGCTCGCATACGGTACGGGCGACGAGCTGTACTACGTCGAGCGGGTGTTTGACGGCGTTGTTCACCGCAATAATGTCAAGTTTCCCGGCGTTATCGGCATAATTCAGGCGCGCTTCGATCAGTCGCAGGACGAGTATTACGAGCAGTTTGTCGAGGATATCGCCTGTCATAGCTGTCACGGCGACCGTCTCCGTCCCGAGATACTTTCGGTCACGGTGAGCGGAAAGAACATCATCGAGCTCTGCCGCATGCCGATACGCGACGAGATAGAATTTTTCGATAACCTTACGTTCGACGCCGCGCGCGAGCCGATAGCCCGCGAGATACTCAAGGAGATACGCTCGCGCCTGCATTTCCTCGGCACCGTCGGGCTCGAATATCTCGATCTTGCGCGCAAGGCGGGAACGCTCTCGGGCGGCGAGGCACAGCGCATCAGGCTCGCAACGCAGATAGGCTCATCGCTTATCGGCGTGCTTTACGTGCTTGACGAGCCGAGCATCGGTCTGCATCAGCGCGACAACGGGAAGCTGATAACCGCACTTAAAAATCTGCGCGACATGGGTAACAGCGTCATTGTCGTCGAGCATGATGAGGAGACGATGCTCGAGAGCGATTACATCGTGGATATCGGACCGGGCGCGGGGATCCACGGCGGCGAGATAGTCGCCGCGGGAACGCCGGCAGAGGTCGCGGCAAACACCGCGTCGATAACGGGCGATTATCTTTCGGGTAGGCGGCAGATAGCCGTACCGCGTGAGCGCAGGAGCGGCAGCGGGGAGTATGTCACCGTTTACGGCGCTGCGGAGCACAATCTGCGAGGGATAGACGTGCGGTTTCCGCTCGGAAAGTTCATCTGCGTCACGGGTGTTTCGGGCTCCGGAAAATCCTCGCTCGTCAATTCCATTCTATATCCCGTCCTCGCGCATGAGCTTAACCGCGCCACGACCTTTGCGGGTAAATATGACCGCATCGAGGGTATAGAGAAGCTCGACAAGGTCATCTGCATAGATCAGAGCCCCATCGGCAGAACCCCGCGCTCAAATCCCGCAACCTACACGGGTGTGTTTACCGATATACGCAATTTGTTTGCCGAGACGCAGGATGCGAGAAAGCGCGGCTTCAAGCCCGGGCGCTTCTCTTTCAATGTCAAGGGAGGGCGCTGCGAGGCGTGCGAGGGCGACGGCGTTAAGAAGATAGAGATGCATTTTCTGCCCGACGTATACGTCACCTGCGACGTGTGCAGGGGGCACAGATATAATCGCGACACTCTCGAGGTACGCTACAAGGGAAAGAATATATCCGAGGTGCTCGATATGACGGCGGAGGAGGGACTCGAATTCTTCTCGGCTATGCCGTCCATCGCTCGCAAGCTGCGTGCAATGTGCGAGGTCGGACTCGGATATGTCAAGCTCGGACAGTCCTCCACAACGCTCTCCGGCGGCGAGGCTCAGCGCGTAAAGCTCGCTTCCGAGCTTGCAAAGCGCGCGACCGGCAGGACCTTCTATCTGCTCGATGAGCCTACGACCGGACTGCACACCGCCGATGTCGCAAAGCTGATAGACGTGCTTCAGCGGCTCGTCGACGCGGGTAATACCGTGCTTGTTATCGAGCATAATCTCGACCTTATCAAGACCGCCGATCATATAATAGATCTCGGGCCTGACGGCGGTGACGGCGGCGGACGTATCGTTGCCAGCGGTACGCCCGAGGAGGTCGCGCGCTGCCCCGAGTCCTTTACCGGACAGTTTTTGCGTGATAAGCTCGGTATGAAATGAGCGTGACCGACGGTGCAGCGGATCGCTGTGCTTCCGACAGCTGAACTGCGTGCCGCTCCGAACCGAAATGTGTGCCGAATTGAGCTTCTTGCCGAGTCGAGATGCAGTTCGAGCCGAAATACACACAGACAAAAATGACCCCGCCGCATACGGAGAGAAGCCGTGTGCGGCGGGACTGTTTTAGCTATGAGATTATATTCGGTGTATGACGGCTGCCGATATTTTTAGCTCAGATGTCATTCTTAAGGCTGATATCACATTCATCGACTGTTTTCCCGTCGAGCAGGATCAGCTTTTCGGACAGCAGACGAGTAAGGCCGCCTATCATTGCCGAGGTGACTATCAGACTTTTTGCGGTATCGGTGGAGATATCCTCGCGATCAGGGTGGTCGAGTATCGGACCGGCTATCATGCGTATCTGCTCGACGAAATAGTCTGCGGTTATGCGGTGGCGGTGAACATAGTTGGTATATGTCGTTCTCAGCTCCTCCTGCGACAAGCCGGTGGGCAGCAGCTGCTTTATCATTGCAATGCTGAGATTCTGCTTGAGCGTTAGTATAACTATAAGATAGGCTATATGCGCGCGGTAATAGCGCTTCTTTATCGGCTCTGGCATTACCTTGGTGCGGACATAGTTATTGATGGTGGAGGCGGTTATGAACTGCTCCTCCTTCAGCTCGGGCGGCAGATAGTCGAGATACTGCTTGAGCAGTGAGAGCACCTGCTCCATATACAGCCCTATTTCGGGTATCTCATCCCATTCGGGCAACCGGAAATTCTTTATGTACAGCTCCCAGCGTCTTAGCTTTCCGGCTATCAATGCTTTGTCGTATGCCATGAACTTTTCCTCTTATGTCTCACGAATTTAAAAAATAATTCCGTCGAAATATTACATTATTTGATATTATAGCACTTATTTGGATAAATTGCAAGTCTTTTTCTTTTCGTTGCCGCAGATGTTTCGGATAATAGCTGATGATCTATCGCAGCAGTGCCTCTATCGCGTCGGCAAGCTCGCCGACATTCTGCATTGACAGTACCTGCTTCATGCTGAAATGCACCGAAAAGGCGCTCTCTACCTCGCCTATCAGAGTGATATGCATGATGGAATCCCAGCCGTCGATATCGGCGGAGGTGGTACTGTCGGAGAGGACTATGCCGTCATCGTCGAAAACGTCGCGGAAGATCTCGCCGAGGCGAGCCATTATCTCTCGGTGTGTCATTTATTCTACCTCAATATATGTTTTTTTCGGAATATAGTCGCATACACGGCAGCTGCATGTGTACGCTCGGCGTTCCGGGGCAGGGATGTGCGTGCCCTTTGCGCCGTCAGCACTCGTGTCATGCGTGACGTTGTCGGCGCGGTCGTTTTGAGCGGTGCTGTCCTTGCTGCCGGGTGTGATGCTTTCACGGCAGCCGTTCCGAACTGTGTTGTCCTGTACGGTGAATCCGAAGTCGGGCAGCAGCTCGGCTACCATGCCGTTTTTCGGTGTCGGTATATATTCGGCGCGGACGGCGGTGCAGCCGAGCTTCCGCGCACGATCGAACAGCGCGTTCATCATGCACGCCTCTACCCCTCGGCGGAGCACGCGGCAGGACATGAGCAGCGTTTCGAGAAACAGTATGCCGCCATGCTCGTGCCGTGCTACGATAATGCCGACAAGACCGCAGTCTCCGTGCTTATCCGAGAGCGAGAAGCAGAGCGTCAGGACGTCGGAGTCTCGTCCGAGCGCGGCTATCTGCTCCGGTGTGTAGCGGACGGTGCGCAGATTGAACTGGTTCGAGCGCTGCGAGAGCTGCGATACACGGCGACAGTTCAGCTCGGTTATACCCTCAATGTGCAGACGCATGTCGAGTGAGGCGAGATACTCGTTGTATGTCGCGGCAGACCTTGCCTCCTCACGCCGCTGAGCCTCCGCACGGTACATCTCGGTGCGGCGGGCATCCTCGCTCGAGAGCGAGGACGGCTCGAACAGAGACAGCTTTTTCAGCATATCGGGACGCATGGCGGGGTCGTCAGGCAGCTCCGGAACGGTTATTTCCGGGACAAGCTCGCGCACGAGCCGACGCTCAAACGGAGTGTCGTCAAGAAAGACCATACTGTCCGTTCCTATGCCGAGCTCTGCGGCGATGGAGAGAATGTTCGCAGCCTTGTCCTCATAATTCGCGCGGAAGGCGGCAAAATCCTCCTCGCGCAGGATCATGTCCGGATGGGTGCGGATAGCCTCGCGCGCCGCGTTTTCGTCGTTTTTGGAGCAAACGGCAAGCAGTATACCGCGCCTGCGCAGCTCACGCAGATACAGCTGCAATGCGGAAAAAGCACGCCCCTCGCCGAGCTCGCCGAGCTCAAGTCCGCCGATTCCGTCCTCTGCGAGTACGCCGCCCCACAAAGTGCCGTCGAGGTCGAGTATGACGCATTTCAGCGCTCTGCCGGAGCAAGCGGCGACAATGTCGGCGATAGCTCCGCCGAGCAGAGGAAGCGCAGCGTCGGATACCGTCATCTGTGCGATATAGTACATTCTCGGGTCATAGAAGCTATCCCTTCCGACCTGTCCCTGCAGCGCCTCGAGGTCGAGGTATGTAACGCAGCCGAGCGCCGCGCCTGCCTCACAGAGCAGCAGAGAGAGACGGCGCAGCTGATAGGAAAACGAGGATGGCGTTGTATTTCCGAGGCTCCCGGTCACGCCGTCGTACGGCATAGCGGGACCGAGATGGATTAGCCTTGCGCCGGGGCGGAGAGAAGAGAAGCGCTGCCACAACGCGGCGGTCTCAGCCGCCGTACGCTCGGCAAAGGTCAGGCGCTCCTTCTCGGACGGCTCTGCGCAGAAGCGCTCGGCGAGCTTTTCCGCGCAGAGATATATGACCGCATGATCGGGAGCAAAGGCATACAGCTCGGAGCATGGGTCGTCTATCATCGCTCTCACCTGATCGAATTCTGTGTCGAGCATTGCCGCGTCTATCCCGAGCGCCTTGCAGCTGCCGCATATCGCCGTTGACAGATGCTGCGTCGAGCAGTCGCCGAGCACCGCTATCCGGGCATCGTTTCCATCGGAGCCTTTTGCGAGCCGCCGCAGCTTATTGTATGTATAGCTTTTTTCGGTCATGCCGTTCTCCTCCTTTTCTGCGCGGCAGGCTTTCGGTGCTTTACATGCCCGTTTTGTTACGTGTATCCGTGTACGGGATCATACGGGTGTCGAGACTTTCTGCGCGAGCTTTTCGGTTTTCTTGCGCGTGGGATCTTCGGTGATATTTACATTATATTTTATCACAAAGTCGGCGGCATTGCAATACGCTTCGGCGGGCTGCGGCGGAGAATTGACAAAAAAGTGTTTTTGGATTATAATGTATGATAGAAATTTATATATATGTAGAATTAAGCGGTCGATTTTTGTCGTCCGGAAAGGGTCACGATGGGTAAGTACGATTTTCCGAGCCATGATATGCTTGTCACTATGAATAAGAGCCAGCTTGCAACGCTCGCAAACAGGATGCGCTCGGTAATTATCTCATCAACGGCAAAGAACGGCGGACATCTTGCCTCTAATCTCGGAATGGTCGAGGCTACCATCGCGCTTCATCGCGTATTCGACGCGGAACATGACCACCTTGTTTTTGATGTTGGTCATCAGTGCTACGCACACAAGCTGCTCACCGGCAGAGCCGACGGTTTTTCCTCGCTGCGCAGCTACGGCGGTATGTCGGGCTTTCCGTCGCCGCTCGAGAGCGGCAGCGACCCGTTCTATGCAGGACATTGCGGAGCGTCGCTCTCAGCCGCGCTCGGTCTGTCCGAATATGATAAAATGACCGGCTCGGATGCATTTACCGTAGCCGTCATAGGTGATGCCGCATTTTCAAACGGTATGGTATTCGAGGCAATGAATAACTGTGTCGGACGCGGGCTGAATCTCATTATCCTGCTCAATGACAATACAATGTCTATCGACAAGAGCGTTGGCGGATTGTCGAGCCACCTTAAAAAGATGCGTACCGACACGGCGTATTTTGCATTCAAGCATTCGATGAAGGCTATGCTCGGACGGGTGCCGGTAGTCGGACGCGGACTCAAGGACAGAACTCGCAACGCAAAGGACCGCGTTCGCCGCGCATTGCTCGGAGACAGTATATTCGAGAGCATGGGGCTTGATTATCTCGGGCCGGTCGACGGTCACGACGAGGCGCGTCTCGAGGCGGTGCTGCGCGAGGCCAAGCTGCGTGACCGCATATGTGTTGTGCATATGGTCACCGAAAAGGGTAAGGGTTTCCCGCTTGCCGAGACATCGCCGGAGCGGTATCATTCGGTCGGCGCCTTTGACCCGTCGGTCGGAGTTAAGCCGTCCGCTGCGCCTACATTCTCGTCGGTGTTCGGCTCGGAGATGTGCTCTATCGCCGCGCGGGATGACAAGCTCGTAGCCATAACCGCCGCTATGTGCGACGGCACGGGTCTGACCGAGTTTCACGGACGGTATCCGGAGCGATTCTTCGATGTCGGTATCGAGGAGGAGCACGCAGTGGCATTTTCGGGCGGACTCGGCGTTGCCGGGCTTCATCCCGTTTTTGCTGTCTACTCGACCTTTCTGCAGCGCACCTACGATCAGGTGTTTCACGATGTTGCGCTGCAGCGCGCACGCACGGTGCTTGCGATAGACCGCGCGGGGCTTGTCGGCGGAGACGGTGTTACGCATCAGGGCATCTACGATGTCTCGATGCTCTCGAGCATACCCGGTATTTCTATATATTCGCCCGATAGCTTTGCCGAGATGCGCGAATCGCTTGACAAGGCGATCTCGCTTGACGCGCTGACTGCGGTGAGATATCCGAGGGGCGGCGAGCCCGAATACGACCGCAGCGTGTATCACCCGATATGCGGTGATGCTGCCGTCGCGGCCGATTACGGTGTCGCACCGCGCCTGACCGTCATTACATACGGCAGAATAACCGCCGAGGCATCACATGCGGCGGAGGCGCTTTTCGCGCGTGGCACAGCGGTGCGCATTATCAGGCTGAAAAAAATATATCCTGTCGACGCACAGGCGCTGCTGCCCGAGCTGCGCGGCGAGGCGCTCTATCTGCTCGAGGAGGGTATCGAGAGCGGCGGCGTGGGCGAGAAGCTTGCAGCTTTGCTGCTGACGGCGCTGTCGGTGCGCGGCGGACGTGTACCGAGAACTGTCGTTCACGCGGTGCATGACCGCTTTGTCCCGCACGGTGATGTTCCGTCGCTTTTCCGTGAGCTCGGTTTTGACAGTGTGTCGCTCGAGCATCGCTTCGCCGCCGTGCTCGGAGAGAATATTGCGGATGGTGAGAGGCTCGCCGGAACAGAAAGTATCTCGGGCGGCGAGACCGACGGTGCGGATGCCGATGCTCCGTCCGTGACAGGAAAAGAGGTAGACTGATGCAGAGACGACCGCTTGCTGACCGACTGCGCCCGACCTCGTTTGCGGAGGTTGCGGGACAGCGGCATCTGCTCGGAGAGGGCGGGGCACTTGCCGCCATGATAGAGCGCGGCTACCTGCCCAATATGATATTCTGGGGACCTCCCGGCACGGGCAAGACCACCGTCGCCGGTATCATCGCAGCGCGCTCCGGCATGACGCTGCATCGGCTCAATGCAACGAGCGCTTCGACTCAGGATGTTAAGGACGTTATAGCCGAATCGGGCACGCTGCTCGGCTCGGCGGGCACGCTGCTCTACCTCGACGAGATACAGTATTTCAACAAAAAGCAGCAGCAGACGCTGCTCGAGTCGCTCGAGAGCGGCAGTGTAACACTTATCGCTTCTACGACCGAGAATCCGTATATGTACGTGTACAATGCGCTCATATCGCGCTCGGTGGTATTTGAATTCAAGTCGCTTGCGCCCGGCGAGATATCCGGCGTTCTGCTGCGCGGGCTCGGCGAGTTGAACGGCGAGCAGTGCGGAAATGCGCTTGCACCTACCGTACATGACGGCGAGAGCTATACCGCCGAGGGCGGCGAGCGTGCAATATCCGACGGTGCGCTTGACTATATCAGCCGCGCGGCGGCGGGGGATGTGCGCCGCTCGCTCAATATTCTCGAGGCGGCATATTTCAGCGGCACCGGGAGCGTCATTACTTCAGAGGACGCGCGTTCCGCATCGCCCGAATACGGCACGAATTTCGACCGCGACGGCACGGTCCATTATGACCTGCTCTCGGCGCTTCAGAAGTCGATTCGTGGCTCCGACCCGGATGCGGCGATATTCTATCTCGTTCGCATACTCGAGGGCGGTGACCTTATAGGCGCGTGCAGGAGGCTGCTCGTTATCGCGTCGGAGGATATAGGCTGCGCCTATCCGCAGGCTGCGCCTATCGTTTATTCCTGCGTTGCGGCGGCGAAGGAGCTCGGTATGCCCGAGGCTTCCATCCCGCTCTCAAATGCGGTCATAACGCTCGCGACGGCGCCGAGGTCGAACAGCGCCCACATGGCATACGAGCGCGCAAAGGCGGTGTATTCGTCCGGAAAGGGACTCGAGATACCGAGCTACATGCGCCCGTCCGATCGCTACGAGGGTTATAAGTATCCCCACGACTACCCGAACAGCTATGTCGAGCAGCAGTATCTGCCGTCCGACGTTGCCGGTCAGCGCTTCTATGAATACGGTGCAAATAAGAACGAACAGGCTGCGCGCGCCTACTGGGAGAAGATAAAGGGCACGAAGTGATCCTGCGCGCTGTGAGCTGCACGGAACGGCTACGATAACAGCGAAATTGCTTTGATAATAAGCGAAATTATTCTGATAATAAATGAAAAAACAGGGCGGTCCGGTGCTTATATTCGGCATCGGATCGCCATGCTTTTTTCTGCTGATATTTGACACGGGTGCCGCTTATGTATTCTTCGTTGTCGTGTCGGACTATATTTTATCTATCATTCGATTTCTTGTATTGATAAGCGGAGACGATTCTGCTTGACTTAAAAATGCCGGAAGCCCGCATAAATACAGGCTTTCGGCATTTTCTGCCCGTTATTCCGTCTCAGCTGTCTCGGTATCGCCTTCGGTGCTTTCGCTTACGCCCGGTTCGACGAGAGTGATAGAGCCTTTATCGGCTGTGGCGGTGAGCTTGGTCGGCAGGGTGGTCTCGGTGATATAGCTGTCGCCCGCATCTGCGGTATATACTGATATCTTGCCGAGCGGTGCGAGCAGCTGATACTCGCACTCTGTCTGACCGGTGATAACCAGTCGAATATTGCCGTCTGCGGTGTGCAGATCGGATTTTCCGACATAGATGGGGTTCTCAAATAGGATATCTCCCGCTCCTGTGTCTGCGGCTATCGAAACGCTCGCATCGGTCTTGGAGCTTGACGCTATGTTGCCTTCGCCGACGTTGATCACAATATCCGCCTTTCCGCTGAGCGAATCGAGCGTTACGTCGCCGCGTTCTACGTTTATGCTTATCTTTCGGACGGCGAGCTTGTCGGGCAGAGAGATAATGACCTCGCGCGTTTCGGCATGGGAATGGATGCCTCGGCTGACGAACGGGAATAGATATCTCATTCCGTCAAAGGATATGCCGTCGGACGACATTCCGATCAGAGCAGTCGGACCGAAACCGTCCTTGATCTTAAGCTCGCTTCCGGTCGTTGAGAGGCTGTAACGGTACTTTTCAAAGCCGACGAGCTTGACCGTCGGACGGTCGCCGCCTCCCTCTATACGTACACTGCAGCTGCCGAGCTCGAGACTGATCTTGCCTATCGCCTCATTTGAAATATCGACCTCGGTAACGGTGCGGTCGTTTTCATCATAGGAGTAGGAGTAGATGTCGATGCCGTCTGACTTGGCTCCGGCACTTCCGACAGCGCAAACGATGATGCCTGCAACGATGAGCACTGCCGCGACTATGAGAAATATTATCGAACGCGGTTTCATCAGCGTTTAGCACACTCCTCTCTAAAACGGCAGATAATGCATTTCAGCCTATACAGCAGATAGGTGGAAAGACGTACAAGGTATTTGAAGGTGTAGGGCATTATGCGTACGAGCAGGTTGTATATCAGTATACATGCGCCGAGTGCGATTCCCGCACTCATGATGCCTATACCTATTTCATATATACCTATCGGCGCGGCGGAGCCGAGCTGTGTAATGCCGTAGATTAACGAGACAAGGGTAAATGCCGTACCGATCGCCGCAAGTCCTGCGATGGACAGTGCAAGCCCGAGGAACAGCACTCCGTCGAGCAGGAATATCGCCGCCGCAGCGATAGCTGCGAGCAGTGCGGCAGGCAGCGAGAGCGGTAGCGAGCCGAGGACTATGCCGTAGAATGTCTTTTTAGACTCTCTTGTCTTGAGCTTTGCCCACTCGAGCGGTGCTCCGCGGTATATGTATTCTCTTATGCCCGGGCGGTAGCTGTCATAGTCGTCCGCATATTCCGGCTCTATATTACGGTATACGGTGCCGCTCATATTGTCCGTGCTGTTTGCGGCGCGGTAAGCCGCCTCGTATGCGTCGGAGGCAAAGCCGTCCGGCACGGTATCGAATTCGCGGGTGCTTGTCGCCGCGTCGTCTATCAGAAATTCCTCAGGCTCGGAGCGCAGACCTACGCGTGTATTTCCGCGAAGTACCCTTGCCGGCGCTCTGTGCTGCGGAGGTGCAGTCGCCATCGGCGCTGCTGCGGGCTGATTCTCAGGGCATATGTCGTCGGTGATAAGCGCACCGCCGGCTCCGTCAGCTGCCGCCGATATACCGTCGGTGTCCGCTGCTCCGACAGCGGTGAATGCTCCGGGGCTTCCGAGCGCTGCCGCATTACTGTCAAGCTGCATGCCGACGGACGGAATTCCTTGTCCGTTGTTGTTAGATGCGCTGCCTGTTTGAGCTCCGGCGGCTTCGGTTATCATGCTGTTGTCGGTGTCGTTTGCGTTCTCGCCGTGCACATCTGTGACCGGTGCGGATGAGACACGCTCTTCGGTATCGATCGGTTCGGTATCGAATCCGGCGCCGCGTGCAGCATTTTCGGCGTTTGCGACGATCTCGGATGTCATGACGCGCTCGGACTTTTCGGGGGCTGAGGTATCTTCGGTGTCTGCGATAGCTTCAATATGTGAGGGCATACCGTCCCCGTCGGTGTCGTCGTCCTCGTCGACATTTTGTGGCCGCTCGGCTGTGTGGCGCGCTTTCTTTGAGTTTATCAGCTCAATGAGATTCGAAACAATCGTGTCGATATTGCCGAGCGATGTCATCTGCTCGTCGAGATCCTCCTCGGATATGTTGTCAAAATATCTGCCGAACTGCTCAACGTATATTTCAGCGTCGCTCGGGTCGACCCCGCCTGCGAGCAGACGCTCGCGGAGCTGCTCGAGAAAAACGGATGAATCCATTATCGGCTCTTTCCTTTCGGTTGAAGTGGTGTTTTTGCAATGATATAAATATATGCACCTGCGGCGCGGGAATTGCATAAAGACTCGAATATGCCGCCCCTCTCGCCGATTGACAAAAAAGGTGCAGCCTGATATAATGTTGTATAAATCCATTGTCAGTATATCATATAACGGAGTAAATTGCAATATGAGAGTACGAAAAAAACGTAACGGCGAGCGCCGTCTCGCTGCGTGTGCGCACCTGCTTACCGCCGATCCGGCGCATGTGTTCGGCGAGACCGACAAGCCGCTGCGGGTCGAGATAGGCTGCGGCAAGGGGCGCTTTATAACCGAGACGGCGGTCGGGAATCCCGGGTATAATTTTAACGCCGTAGAGCTGGTGACCGATGTTATCATGCTCGCTATGGAAAAGGCTATGGCACTCGAGGGCGGCTGCCCGGATAATCTGCGCTTTTATTCGGGAAATGCCGACCGCATCGACGAGCTGTTCTCGGCGCACTCGATAGATCGGATATATCTGAATTTCAGCGACCCGTGGCCTAAGGCGCGTCATGCAAAGCGCCGCCTGACCTATCGCAGCTTTCTCGCACGGTATGCGCGCGTGCTCCGCGACGGCGGCGACCTCGCGATAAAGACCGATAACGACGCGCTGTTTGATTTTACGCTTGAAGAGCTTGCCGAGGCGGGCTGGACGGTGCTCGAGCAGACACGCGACCTGCACGCAAGTCCGTACGCGGAGGGTAATGTGATGACCGAGTATGAGATGGCTTTCTCCGAAAAGGGCAAGAATATCAACTATGTACGCGCTCTGCCGCCGACAGAGCGGACGGAGCATGCCTCATCAGCGCCGCTCGAGCAGACCGAGACGGCTGAAACGGCTGAAGCCGAACTGGCATAGGTCGGGTCTGCTCATGAAGAGCTGAATGGTATGACAGACTGTGACGGCTCGTTTGATACGGAAGCGGAATTGAATAAAAATAAATAGGAAAGAAAAGATTCACTTCAGATTTTGCGGCGTTTGCGTTTTTATCTGAGGCGGATCTTTTCTCATAATGTATTTGTCCGTATGATGCATCTGTCCGTACGCGCGGCGTGACAGACGGTCGGATGCACGGTTACGGAATATATGGTATAGAGGGGTATAATAGGGGGAGGCTGTGCTGCATACGGCGGTATGACGGTTCGATAACGCCGCTCATACCACCTTTATGGCGAACTGCGGGCAGACGCCTGCGCAGTAGCCGCAGAGCACGCAGCGCGAGGTGTCGCAAAAGGCAACGCCTTCTCTCAGACTCATTGCCCCCTGACCGCAGCGGCGGACGCATCTGCCGCAGCCCTCGCAGTAGTCCTCGACGATCAGGCGGCGCGTGCGGCGGTCGGCGGCTCGGCGAAATTCCGGTGAAAACTCGCCCGTGCGCAGAAAACGCAGATTCTCATCCACCTCTTCGCAGGACTGCATTCCTATTGCAAGAACATCGCCGCAGCCGGAGTCGAGCGCAAATCGCAGAGCAAGCTCGGCGCGGCGGGACGGAGTAGGCTCCTCTCCGTCGCGGTCGCCGATATTTCTTGCTCCGTCGGAGGTGTCGGAGCCGAGCAGATGTCCGCCTCCGTAGACCTTCATCAGCATAGTGCCCATTCCCGCTTTGCGGCAGAGTCGGAGTTCGTGCTCCATTTCATCGCGCGCCATGCGGCGTGTCTCGCGTGCGCTGCCGTGCGTGTCCGCATCCTCGTTCGAGCCTCGGATACCCACACCGTCGCGGTTGAACATGGCAAAAACGACATCAAGCATCGTTCCGTCCGAGAGACGAAAATCCCTCGCGCCGCGAACGGCGGCGGTTGTGTGAGTGGATATTCCGAGCGCGCGAATGATGCCGTCAGCTCTGCACTCGCGCAGATATTCGAGCGCCTCCGCATGTCCGCGCAGCGTGTCCGCGCTCTCCTGCTCGTGTAGCATAAAAATATCTATACTATCAGTGCCGAGCCGGGCGAGTGCTTCATCGACCGCCTCGCGGGCAAGCTCGCGGTTGTAGGCATATGTCTTGGAGCAGATTATCGGACGGACCGTGCCGCCCTGCTCGCGATAGAGTCGTATGCCCTCTTTTATATACTCGTAGTTGTCGTAGTACTGCGCCGTGTCTATAAAGTTTATTCCGCTGTGAAGCGCATGTGCGATCACCGCCGCGCCCTCACTCAGCGGCAGATCGGCTCCGAGCCGTGATACCGTCAGAGAGCCGAAGCAGATTCGCGATACCTCTATTCCGCACCGTCCGAGTGTTGTATATTCGGTCATTTGTTTTCTCCTGATGTTTTTATGTCGCCGAGCCGTACGCTAAGCCGACCGTGTGACGAAAAACGCGCCCTTTCGCCTTCGGCGAAAAAGCGCGCTTGCTCAAGGCATACCATACGATGCAGAGGTCGGATAGAGCGCTTTGCCGTACCCGATAAGCCTGTCATATACCGAGATAATATTTGATTATGCAGCTGAGCAGCTCATCGCGCTCAACCTTGCGGATCAGACTGCGGGCATTTTTATAGTTTGTGATATAGGTAGGATCCTCGGAGAGAAGATAGCCCACCATCTGATTTATCGGATTGTAGCCTTTCTCCACGAGCGCCGCGTATACAGCGTTTATTATACGGCGTACCTCTGCATCGCGATCGTCGGCAATGGAGAAGGTCTGTGTGTTGGTAAAGTCGGCTGCGCCGCTGCGGTTCTGTCTTTCGTTCATGGCTGTATCTCCCCCTTATCGGCTGTGCGATGGTGCCGTGACGATTCACGACCCTTACGGTATAATTATAACACCGAGCGCTCGGTATATCAAGTCTTTTTTGGAATTAGACGTGTAATTTTCGTGTTTTTATCACATTTTTTTGACATTGCGCAGCCAATTATGAAAACCGTGTAACCTTTGGTTTAATTTTACTTGAAAGATAATGTTTGATTCTTGAAAACGGGAGATACTTGGTATATAATATAATCGTCTGCGGAGGCTTATTCCGACAGAGAAAATTATGCGGGGCGGTGAGCATTCTATGAGCGAAAAATCGGCAGTCGGCAGACGCGAGGCCTTGCGCTCGGATATGAGCGAGGCTGAACGCAGAGCGTGCTCGCTTTGCAGCATTGCCGCAGACGATATTGCGCCTCCGCCGCCGAAAGAGAGCATTTTTTCAAAGAATCGCAGACCTGCTCTGCTGCGCAGAATAGTGACAGTCGGTTCTTCGCTTGTATTCGCGGTCTGCCTCGTGCTGCTCGCATATACGTTTTACGACCGCTATCAGGCGCAGCGTGTATACGATGAGCTTGACGGCTTTATGTTCGACGACGGAAGCGACGGTGCCGACACCGACAGCTCCTCCGACTCGTCGCCTATCGCGCTTGCCGCACCGTCCGGCGAGAGCGATCCGTGCAAAACGGCGGACGAGATGCGTTCGTTCCGACGCTCCGGCGATTCATCGGACGGCGAAAACAGCGAGGCATCGCAGTATGTGGCGCTGATGCGTACGAAGATAAGCTCTCTGAAAGCGAGCAATCCGGATGTCGTCGGATATATCTCGGTTCCCGGCACAAAGATAAGCTATCCCATCATGCATACCGACAATAACGAATATTACCTCGACCACGACTATACCGGAGCTTACCGTCTGTCGGGCGCTATCTTCCTCGATTATCGCGATTATCCCGAGGTGGCTATCAACGAGAATGCCTGCGTTTACGGGCATAACCTGACGAACGGCAATATGATGAACAATATCACTCTGTTCCTCGATGAGACCTTCTTTAACGAGAATGAGTATGTCGAGGTCATAACCGAGACCGGGCTGTATACCTACCGTATCTTTGCGGTGTATAAGACCGATATGTACAGCGATTATATCACAACGTACTTTGAGTCGCCCGAGGCGGTCGTAGAGTTCGCAAAGGCTCAGCAGGAGCGCTCTATGTATCAGCGCGACGGCATCGAATTTGAGTTAGGCAATACAAAGCTGCTGACCCTCTCCACCTGCACGAATATCATTCAGGAGGAGCGCTACACGCTTCAGGCGGTGCTTGTCGGGCATCAGGGCTGACATAACAATGGCAATACTTTCCCTCCGATGCGGGCTTTCAGCCTTGCATCGGAGGTTTTTTGTCAATATGTGCGTGCTTATGCGGGTGTACGGTGCTTTTATATGATGCAGTAGAATGGCGGTCGGTGCGGCTGTGACGAAACGCGGACGTTTTCCGTCTGCGGGATGCGACGGCACCGGAGGTATTTTTCTCCGAAAAGGGCTTTACTTTTTCTCTGCGGCATTGTATAATATACGAAGATAAAAACGCACACAGCGGCGTGAACAATCATAAAGGAGAGCAAAATGGAAAAGAAGGTACTTGTTGAAACATCTGCGCGTCACGTTCATCTTACCGAGGAGCAGATCGAGGTTTTGTTCGGCAAGGGCGCTAAGCTCACTCACAAGAAGGATCTGAGCCAGCCCGGTCAGTTCGCCTGCGAGGAGAGAGTTACGGTCGTCGGACCGAAGCGTCAGATCGAGAGAGTAATTATCCTCGGACCGGCAAGAAAGGCAGGTCAGGTCGAGGTTTCCTTTACCGATGCACGCACGCTCGGAATAGATGCGCCCGTTCGCGAGAGCGGCGACGTTGCAGGCACTCCCGGATGCAAGCTGGTCGGTCCCTGCGGCGAGCTTGACCTTGAGGAGGGCGTTATCGTTGCAAAGCGCCATGTTCACCTTGATCCCGCAACTGCAGAGCAGTTCGGCGTTAAGGACAAGCAGATAGTATCGCTCCGCATAGACAACGGTCTCGGCAGAACCACCGTTTTCGGCGACCTTGTTGTCCGTGTAAATCCGAATTTTGCACCCGCAGTACATCTCGATACCGACGAGTCGAATGCTGCCTGCGCTTTCGGCAAGTGCTACGGCGAGATAATCGACTGATCGACCGGCAGCGATAAAAACAACTTAAAACGGTTAGAAATAAAAATCGCACGGCAGACGCTGCGTGCTCCGAGCTTTTCGGGGCGCGGCGCTTGCCGTGCTTTTTTGCGTTTGTATTCGTGTGATTTTGTACAGCCGCACAGTGCAACACTGCGCAGTGTGATTTTTGCGCAAAGCAATTTTGCGCAGTACAATTTTGCACAGTGGATTTTGAGTAATGTAATTTTGCGCAGTGCGCTTTTGTACGGTGCGATTTCGTACGATACGGTTATACACGATGCGCGCGTAACGCTTCGACAAAAGCCGCCATGTTCGGCGCGGATGCCAACTATATGGTTTTACACGATTCGCGTAATGCTTCTGCGCGCCGACGTGCGTTCCCTTGCACTGCCGCGGGCAGCTTTGCGTGCGTTGCTCGGCTTTTTTATCTTTCGCTCTTTTCGCCGAGCGCCGCACCGATAACCGTCGCGTATGCCGAGCGCTCGGGTATTATAAAGTTCAACCCGACCATCTCGCCGAGGCGGCGGAAGGTATCGCTCGCAAGCCCGCCGCGAGAGAGATTTCCCGTAAGCACGATATTCTTTACGCCGTACGGACGCGCCGCAAACATTGCGCAGGTCGCGACAGTCTCAAATACCATATTAAGCAGTCCGAGCGCCTTGTCCTCCGGTGTGGCGAGGTCGTGCAGCCGTCCGAAATTCGCCGCCGTCATGTCTCTCGGCATGCCGGGGAGCACCTTATCGGACGCGATATCCGATATGCGCAGGTCGATCTTTGAGATATCGCCGCCCTTTGCGAGCCGCAGCAGATGCTCTACATGGTCTACATCGAGCACTATTCTGCCGAGACCGTGCAGCGTTCCGCCGCCGATGCCCGTGCCGCCGAGATATACGGGTGGCTCGCCCGCGCGCGAGTAGACCATGGCGGTACCCGTCCCCATGCTGACGATGAGTGCCTCATCGAGCCCCGAGAGCCAGAGTCCGCCCTTGCCGACGCAGTCGAATTCGGGTCGGAAGCGGCATTCGAGCCCGTATATGTTGTCCGAGATGAACGATGAGCCGACACCGGTTATCATGACCCGTTCAATATCCGATAGGGCGATGCCGTTTGCTCCGGTGAACTTTCCGAAAGCGCCGTATGCAGAGGTCTGAGGGTCGTCAGCCTTGACCGATATCGGCTCGATGAGCCCGCCGTCGCGGTCGAATGCCACTATTTTTGTCGTGCTGCCGCCGATGTCGATTCCGATTACTATCTTGTTCATAGGTGACCTTTCTTTTTTGTCGTGAAAAAACGCCGATTGGGGTGGATTTTCCGTGTGAAATGATGTATAATACAAGCTTGTAGAATGAAAACCATAGAGGGAGAGAAAATGAAAGAATTTTTGCATATGAGGGGACCGCTCGCCGAAAAGCAGCTTTTCATATTCGACATGGACGGAACGCTCTATCTCGGTGAGAAAGTGTTTGACGGAGCGAGAAGATTCATCCTGAGCCTGCGCCGCGCGGGCAAGAGGGTGCTTTTCTTTACGAACAATGCCTCACATAACCATGAGTTTTACAACGAGCGCCTTACCCGCATGGGATTTGAGCCCCGCAAGGAGGAGATAATGACCTCCGGAGATGTCACATGTGCCTTTCTTACGTGCCACCGCGCGGGAAAAAGCGTGTACCTTGTCGGTACGGAAGAGCTGTGCAGCCAGTTTCGCGATGCGGGTATACAGCTCTGCACGGGCGAGGAGCGTCTTGCCGATATAGTCGTTACGAGCTTTGATACCTCGCTGACATACGCAAAGCTTGAGCGCGCGTGTACATATATATACGAGGGAGCGGAGTATCTCTCCACACATCCCGATTTCAACTGTCCGACCGATACGGGCATAGTGCCCGACAGCGGAGCTATCGCAGCACTCGTTACCGCAGCTACGGGAAGATATCCGCGCTATTTCGGAAAGCCGTATGCCGAGACCGCCGCAATGATAAGCGAAAAGACCGGTGCGGCGCTTACCGATATGTGCATCTTCGGCGACCGTCTGTATACCGATATCGCACTTGGCAGACGCTCGGGCTTGCTCAGCGTGCTTGTGCTCTCTGGTGAGACGGGCGCTAAGGAGGCAGAGGAGGCGACAGGCTGTGACAAGCCCGATTTGGTGTATGCCGATCTCGGCGAGGTCTGCTCGGAGGCTTTCGGCGGCTGAGCGGACGCAGAACCCGACACGGTATGGGTCAAGCCGCGGGTCCCGACAAGCTGTCTGATGCCGCTTGTCGGGGTAGGACCGATGCATCGAGCCGCAGCTACGGCATGATTATATCACGGCTTTTTGATTTTGTAAATAGCGGTTTTTCGGTGTGAACAGCCGCTTTTTGCGAGCATCTGCCTTAAGCGGCACCGATACGTACATTCCTTGCGGGAATAACCGGAGGGGCGTATCAGTGCTTTTTTGCGCTCAGCGGAGGCAACTTTTCGCTTATTCAAAGAATGTTAACATTTAATATGCAAAATACTGTTGATTTTAAGCCGGAATAATGGTAAATTCTATACATAGTTTAGCACTCGCCCGCATAGAGTGCTAAACAAAGAAATCAAACCGCTGAAAGCATGCAGATAACGGCAATGCCGAATCGGAGATGTGCGGCGGGCGAAAGGAAGAGACGGAATATGGAGCATCGGGTCAGCCGCAGCACGCCGGACGCGCTGAGCGACAGAAAGAAGCTGATACTCCGCGCCGTTGTCGACGCATATGTAACGGGCGGCGAGCCCGTGGGCTCAAAATTCCTGCTCAGCTCGACCGGAATCGGCTACTCCTCCGCAACTATCCGCAATGAGATGGCGGAGCTTGAGGAGATGGGATATCTCATTCAGCCGCATACATCGGCAGGACGTGTACCGTCCGACCGTGGTTATCGCTTCTACGTCGATTCGCTAATGGACAGCTACCGCATGACGGCGAGCGAGCTTGCAGAGCTGCAGAAGCTCGTCCGTGCACGAGAGGCAAAGCTCGACAAGATACTCGACCGTGCTGCGCGACTGATGGGCTCGATGACGAACTATGCAGCGCTTACCGCAACGCCCGCACAGGGCATCGGAGCGGTACTCCAGTTCCGTACCGTGCTTATCTCGGACGGAACGATGCTGCTGCTTATGGTCGTTGAGAGCGGGGGCAGACATACGGCAAAGACGGCGTATGTCGACGCGCCGGGCATCACCGCAGAGGATGCGGCGAGGGTCGAGAGCGTGCTCAACCGCAATATAGCGGGTGTTCCGATAGATTCCGTAACGCTTCCGCAGATGATGCGGCTGCGCGCAGAGCTTGACAGCTTCGGCTGCGGCGGAATGACCGACCGCATTATGGAGAGCATATACGGTGTAGTCGGAGACGAAGAGGGCGACGAGATACGTCTCGACGGCATAAATCATCTGCTCAGCTACAAGGAGTATTCCGATCCCGAAAGGCTCGGAGGTCTGCTCGAGTCCATTGAGGACGGCGGAGAGATACTCGATATCGTCCGTCGGGGCGAGAATGAGGGCGTGAATGTCTATATCGGCTCCGAGAACGGAGCGCCGGGAATGCAGCAGTCCTCGCTCGTATTCAAGAAGATAGTTCGCGGCGGCAGGGTGATAGGCGCTATCGGCGTTATCGGACCGCGCCGGATGAAATATAATAAGGTAATTTCAATGCTCGACTACCTCTCGCGAGGAGTGGGCGGAATGCTCGATCCGGAGCAGCCGCCGGGACTCGGCGACGGCATAAGCGGCACTGAGACGGGCGATAAGGAATGATCCTGCGCCCGGGCATCGGAGAAAAGGAGAACAGAATGGCAGCTAAGGAAACCAAAAATACAAAGAGCACCGCTAAGGATAAAAACTGGGAGAAGATAAAAGCCGAGGCGGACGGAGCGGATAAAGAGACCGTTGCAAAGCACGGCTCCGAAAAGTCCGAAAAAGCCGAAAAGACGGATAAGCACCGCGCACACAAGACCGAGCTTCCCGAGGATAAGAACGAGGGCACGGACGAGGATGTTCCTTCGCCCGAGGAGGCAAAAAAGACCGCAAAGGAGCTCGAGGAGCTCGGAGACAAGTATCTGCATGTGGTTGCCGAATACGACAACTATCGCCGCAGAGCGCAGAAGGAACGCGAGAGCGTTTATGCCGATGCGTATGCCGATGCGCTGAAGGAGATACTCCCGATAGCGGACAACATTGAGCGCGCCGCGACCTACACCGACGGTGAAAAGGTCCTTGAGGGCGTTCAGATGGTGCTCAAGCAGGTCGGAACAACGCTTGAAAAGCTCGGCGTAGAGGCTTTCGGCGAGGAGGGCGAGACCTTCGACCCGAATATCCACAACGCCGTAATGCATGAGGAAAACCCCGATGTCGGCGAGAACGTCATCACAGCGGTATTCCAGAAGGGCTATAAGAAGGGCGACCGCATCATCCGCTTTGCGATGGTAAGAGTTGCAAACTGACAGCCCGAATTTCTATCGGATATCCCCGGCGAAAGCCGTGAATATTATATATAACTTAATAATGTAAATAATCAAACGGAGGATAAATATTATGGAAAAGATTATAGGCATTGACCTTGGTACTACCAACAGCTGCGTTGCCGTTTACGAGGGCGGCGAGCCTGTCGTTATAACAAATCCCGAGGGTTCGAGAACGACCCCGTCTGTCGTCGCATTCACAAAGGACGGTGAGCGTCTTGTCGGTCAGGTCGCTAAGCGTCAGGCTATCACCAACCCCGACCGCACAGTTATCTCCATCAAGCGTGAGATGGGTACCAACTATAAGGTAACCATCGACGACAAGAGCTACACTCCTCAGGAGATCTCCGCTATGATTCTTCAGAAGATGAAGGCGGACGCAGAGGCATATCTCGGAACAAAGGTAAGCAAGGCGGTCATCACCGTCCCCGCATACTTCTCCGATGCACAGCGTCAGGCGACTAAGGACGCAGGTCAGATAGCGGGTCTTGAGGTCCTGCGTATCATAAACGAGCCTACCGCAGCGGCACTTGCATACGGTATGGATAAAGAGGTAGATCAAAAGATAATGATATTCGACCTCGGCGGCGGTACATTTGATGTATCTCTGCTCGAGATCTCGGACGGTGTATTTGAAGTCCTTGCTACCGCCGGTAATAACCGCCTCGGCGGCGACGACTTCGATAAGCGCATCATCGATTGGATTGCGGATACCTTCGCAAAGGAGAACGGCGGCATCGACCTGCGTAAGGATAAGATGGCGCTCCAGAGACTGAAGGAGGCTGCAGAGAAGGCAAAGTGCGAGCTGTCCGGCACCATGACCGCACAGATCAACCTGCCCTTTATCACCGCTGATGCAAACGGCCCGAAGCACTTTGAGGCTAATCTGACAAGAGCAAAGTTCAACGAGCTCACCGCAGACCTTGTTGAGGCTACCATGGGACCGACAAAGCGCGTGCTTGCAGATGCGGGACTCAATGTTTCTCAGGTCGACCGCGTACTGCTCGTCGGCGGCTCGTCCCGTATTCCCGCAGTCCAGGAGGCTGTCAAGAGCTTTATCGGCAAGGAACCCTTCAAGGGCATCAACCCCGATGAGTGCGTAGCTATCGGTGCGGCTGTTCAGGCAGGCGTTCTCGGCGGCGAGGTCAAGGATCTGCTGCTGCTCGACGTTACTCCGCTGTCGCTCGGTATCGAGACGCTCGGCGGCGTATTCAACCGTATCATCGACCGCAATACCACAATCCCGGTAAAGAAGAGTCAGATCTACTCTACCGCAGCCGACGGTCAGACCTCTGTTGAGATTCATGTCCTTCAGGGCGAGCGTGAGATGGCAAGCGGTAATACCACACTCGGACGCTTCATGCTCGACGGCATTGCTCCCGCACCTCGCGGCGTTCCGCAGATCGAGGTCACTTTCGATATTGATGCTAACGGCATCGTTAACGTAAGCGCTACCGATAAGGGCACCGGCAAGGAGCAGCACATTACCATCACCTCCTCTACCAATATGAGCAAGGACGATATCGATCGCGCTGTCAAGGAGGCTGAGAAGTTCGCTGATGAGGATAAGAAGCAGAAGGAAGCTATCGACGTCAAGAATACTGCCGAGAATATGATCTATCAGAGCGAAAAGACGCTCGACGAGATCGGCGACAAGGTCTCCGACGACGAGAAGGCTCCCGTACGCAGCGCTATCGACAAGCTCAAGGAGACTGTCAAGAGCGGCACCACCGATGCAATCAAGGCTGATACCGAGGCACTGCAGCAGGCATTCTACAAGATCAGTGAGAAGCTGTACGCTCAGTCGGGCGCGCAGGGCGCACAGGGCGCTCCCGGTGCAGACGGCGGAGCAGGAGCTCAGGGCTCAGGCAGCGACGGCACATATTACAATGCCGACTTTGAGGATAAGACAGACAATAAATAATTTACCCGATCGGGTACGGTCGCGCAGGAGCAGGGGGAGCATGGCTCTCTCTGCCCGTGCGGCGTTTTAAGGATATGCGGCATTTTGAGCAATTTAGGCAAAATGGACATTCCGAAAACAGTAGTATTGTAAGAAGAGGGCAAGAGACCGTAATATGGCTGATAAAAGAGATTATTACGAGGTGCTCGGTATTCAGAAGGGCGCCTCTGATGCAGAAATAAAAAAAGCGTATCGCACAATGGCAAAAAAATATCACCCGGATATGAATCCGGGCGATAAGGATGCCGAGCAGAAGTTTAAGGAAGTCAACGAGGCGTATGCGGTCCTGTCGGACGAAAAGAAAAAGTCTATATACGATCAGTACGGCTTTGACGGACTCGATCCGTCGCGCAGCGGCGGAGCAGGCGGCTTCGGCGGCTTTGATTTCGGCGGCTTCGGCGGCGGAATGGACTTTGACCTCGGTGATCTGTTCGGCGGCATTTTCGGCGGCGGCAGCTCGCGCAGAAACGGACCTGTCGAGGGCGGCGATATTCAGACACGTGTAACGCTGACCTTTGAGGAAGCTGTGTTCGGCTGCAAGAAGGAAATAACCTTCAACCGTATCGAGAAATGTCCCGACTGTTCCGGCAGCGGCGCGGAGAAGGGCACATCGCCCGAAACATGCCCTGTTTGTCACGGCAGCGGTCAGGTCAAGACCACCCGCCGTACCGCGCTCGGTATGTTTCAGTCTACCGCACCGTGCGATAACTGCCACGGTACCGGTAAGATAATAAAATCCCCCTGCCGCAACTGCTCGGGCAAGGGATATATACGTATCTCGAAAAAGCTCGAGGTGTCTATCCCCGCGGGTATCGACAACGGTCAGCGCATAGCTAACCGCGGCGCGGGAGATGCGGGCAGAAACGGCGGACCGAACGGCGATCTGCTTATACTTGTTACCGTTCGCCCGCACGAGATATTTACCCGCGAGGGAATGAATATCTATTGCGATATCCCCGTTACCTTCTCTGAGGCGGCGCTCGGCGCGACAATCAAGGTGCCGACGCTCGAGGGAGACATAACATACGATATCCCCGCAGGCACTCAGACGGGAACGGCGTTCACCGTCAGGGGCAAGGGCGTTCCGAATATCAACAATCCCCGCAACCGCGGAGATCTGATATTTACCGCTGTTGTCGAGACACCTCAGAACATGAATTCCGAGCAGAAGGAGCTTATGCGTAAGCTCGCGGAGTCGTTCGGCGAGAAGAATTATCAGAAGCAGAAGCGCTTCTTCGACCGTATAAAGAAAAAGAAGTGAGGCGGAGAATGGACGACTGGACAAGAGTAAAGATCAGCTGCACGCCCGAGCAGGTCGAGCAGGTGAGCGCCATCGCCATGATGGTCGACTCACATATCATGGTCGAGGACAACTCGGATATCGAGCAGTATAACTCGATGTACGGCGAGCTGATAGATGAATCGCTCAAGAGCTGCGAGGATACCTCCGTTTCGGTATTCGTGCCGAAGGAGCGCGATCTCGCGCAGGCTATGGCATTCCTCCGCGAGCGCCTTGCCGCGTCGGGACTTGATGTCACCGTATCGGCGGAGGGCTTGCATGAGGAGGATTGGGCTGATAACTGGAAGCAGTATTATCACCCCGTCCGCGTCGGCGAGCATATCGTTATCGTCCCGGAGTGGGAGATGGGGACCTTTGAGCCGCGAGAGGGCGATGTCGTTGTAATGATGGATCCCGGTATGGCTTTCGGTACGGGTACGCATGAGACTACACGTCTCTGCGCCGCTCTGATGGAGGATACCGTCGAGCGCGGCTCGCGTATTACCGATGTCGGAACGGGCAGCGGTATTCTCGCGATAATCGCCGCAAAGCTCGGTGCTGGGCATATCGACGCATATGATATCGATCCGATGTCGGTGCGCGTTGCACGCGAGAATATCGAAAAGAACGGCTGCGCCGACCGCATCTCCTGCTCGGAGTCGGATCTGCTCGCAGCGGCACCCGACGAGGCGGATATGATAACCGCAAATATAACCGCGGATATCATCCTGCGTATGGCGCCCTCTGTGCCGCGCTGCGTGCGCCGCGGCGGTCTCGTCGTTCTGTCGGGCATCATCGACCCGCAGTGTAATGCCGTTATCGAGGCAATGGAGGCGCAGGGCTTTGAAAAGCTCCGCGAGCTGCATGAGAACGATTGGGCAGGGCTGCTTATGAGACGGGAAGGCTAAAAAAGCGCAGACCGAAAAATCGAAAACGGACTATGATAATTAATCTTTAGTATATCCATGTAGCAGATAAAGGGTCGGAATCCTTGCGGATTCCTGCATAAGGTTTTATGTTTTCGCTTTTTCTACCGCCGAAAACCGTCTCTGCCGTACGCTTGTACGGCGACGAGGCGGTTTTCGACGATTCTGCATCTTTTTTATCTCTCCCCTTTGCGGGTCGGCTGAAAAAGCGCAGATCGAAAAAGTGAAAACGGACTATGATAATTAATCTTTAGTATATCCATGTAGCATATAAATTGACATCGGAACAGAAAGAGTTATTCGATAGAGAAAATCCCTTCTGGGCGGATTATTTAAAAACAGAGTATAAAAAGGACACTTCGGTGTCCTTTTTTCGACTGGCTGAGATCGTGATTTAAACCACGATCTTTTATATTGCCATGACGATAATTTACAAAATATAAAAATTATTACATAAAATGGTTGACATCTGCGTGAAGACGTGCTATAATTTCATTACAATAAATTGGAAGGAGTGGATACCGTTGGGCATGCATGCGTAACTTCACAAAAAATAAAAAAATAGAAAGGGTAGGAAAATGAAAAAATTACTTACCGGAATCACAGCTTTCGCGCTTGTAATTACATCTGCATTTACAAGCTATGCTCTTGCATTCGATGCGGGCAGCGGAACTACCGCCGACAGCGCCGTTATTACAGAGGAAGATTATGCACGCGGTGAGTCGCATTCGTATAACGGCTTTCTCTATTACAGCTGTTACGGAGAAAACGATATAATCGGGATAGGTGAAACGAAAACGATCGTTCTTCACGGTCCGCCCGATGCGGTCGGTGTGTGGTCATCCTCAAATCCGTCATGTATTTCCGTTGACGCTAATGGAAATATAACGGGTGTATCTAAAGGCAGTGCACGTATCACATGTAACTTTGAGTACATCGACGTTAAGATGTACGATTATATGACAATAGAATGTGTCGAGGTCAAGACCGGAATATATAAAATTCATAATAGCAGCGAAAACGGTTACTTAACTATTGATAGAAATAATATTAATAGTGGAGTGGTGCCGGTTGGCGCTCCAAAGATTACGGGTAATCCAAGCAATACTACCGGACAGATGTGGAGAATTCAGTATATGGGTAACCAGATGTACTCCATCCGGCCTTACCTAATGATGGATTTTTGTCTGCGCGGTGAAGGACCGGCGCTTGTTGATATTAAGGATTACGGAACCGCAGGTCTTAACAACGCAACAAACACCTTGTCCGAACAGGCGCAGTGGTGGATAGAGAAGTCCAATACCGGTAATGGCTACTATCTTTCAAATTCTGATATGGATTTGATGGTTGAAGACACCGTGTATTTACAAGGCAATGCAGCTGGTGTACTGTCTTTTGCGCAAAACGGTCAAGAGTGGGCTCTTGAGGAGGTAACCGATGCGCCTACCGGAATAAATTTCTATGATACCGAGAGCGGGAAAAATGATACTGAAAGCTCTTATCCCCTTACGGTGTTGATGGATACTTCTAAGACCTATCGCCTGAGCGACCTTGGTCTTCGTCCTACCATATACGGTTTATGCGATTTGACGGAGCTGCATTCGTTTGAATGGAACGGTAGCGCGACAGCCTTTTCGATTAATAAGTATACCGGCAAAATCACACCCATAACACTTGGCTCAGATATGATAACGTGTAAGGCGACAACTGCATGGATAACGGTAAATAAAGCTGTAATAATAAGTATTGTGCCGTTCGAGTCCTGTGATGTTATTATACAGAACTCGAATTCGAAAAAGTGTCTTGACATTCAGGACATTACCGTATCGGGTTCGGCTGCCATTATAAATACCTCGGATCTGGATGATTCTCAGAGGTGGCATTTGGAACTTTTGCGTGACGGAGGATATTATATAACGTCTGTTAAGACCGGCAGGTATCTTACCGCTCCGAATACACCTATGCCTGAGCAGTCTATTACTGTCAAGGACAGCGTGCCGTCCACGGAGGGAATCTGGAGCTTTGAAAGAATTGATACCGGAAATCCGGATGAATATCGTTATAAGCTCCTTCCGAGGCATGCAGCGGGGCATCTTTCCCTCAATGCGAACTCGACCGATGAAGGCGCAAGCCTCGTCGAGGGCAACTACAACGCAGAAAAGTCGACATGGCAGATCTATACCGTGAGCGATTATTCGATGTATCTGCGCGGATATGAGGACGGCGATACCAATATGCCTCCCATTCTTTCCGCTTGTCAGAACTCTATGAAAACAAATGCCGGACTCAGCGGCTGGGGTTCGACCGGCGCGACAAAGGCAGAAGTTATGCTCAATCTCACCACCACACGTATGGCGTTTTTCCTTACTCACGGAAACTATGCCGCCGTACAGCTGAATGCGACCGAGAATCTTACTACGAGTGATCTCCAGAGCCTTGGAAATTCACTTTTCACAAATCTGAAATTCGTGTTCTACGGTGCATGCTCGACCGGTTCCGGCGGAGCAAGCTATAATCAGAACCTTATCAATGTCACCGGTTCGAAGGGAGTTGACTGTGTAGTCGGATACAGAGGATCAATTATGGTGTCCGAATGCAATGCGTTCTATGCTCCGTTTGTTGAGGAGCTGTCTAACGGTTCAACCGTCGAGGAAGCGTTGGCTGTCGGTCATGAAGTGGCGCTTGAGAATGCGGCTGAGAACGGAAGAACTCCGTCTATGAAGCTCTCAACACTATGCTACTACGGCGATCTGACCGTTAAGCCCTGCGCATGAAAGGAGCTGCAAAATGAAAAGAACGTATAAATTATTGCTGACTACCGCTGCTGCCGCGCTTATAACCGTATCTGCCATTTCGGCGAGCGTATTACTGACAAAGCCCGCTGCGAGTGCATTTGATAGCGGATTTGTCGCGGTGGATGCCACCTCCGACGACGCTATGGGCTGGCTCGGACTTGAGCATGACGGTGCGCTCGATATCAGAGACGGTTAAACCGAGACTGTGGATGCGGATATTGCCTCCGAGCGTGTTCTTCAGCTCTACGGCAAGAGTGTAAGAGCACGCTATGACGGCTCTGTTACCGACAGTCACAGCAGATTCGGCTACGATATCTATCGCATTGCGGACATTGATGATTATTTTGCCGGTCACGAGGCGGAATATGCCGCAGCCGGCTACGGGGAGCGCAAGATCGAGAAGCTGAAGGAGAAGGATATGTATGGCAAGGTTTTGATCGACAGAGCCGACGGCACTGTTCGTTCCTTCTTCCTCCCGATACTTATCGATCTTGACGGCGCGAACGATGATGAGGGTGTAAAGACTGCTGCTATGGACTGGCTCAGCCGATATGTCGATACGGCAAAATATAATGACGTTGCCGTCAGCAGCATCGGCTCGCGTTATGAGATCATCGCAAGGAGTATTGCGGCAAACGGACTCGAACTCGAGAATATGTGTCTCGCGGTAACGGCAAACGGCGTTGTCAGTGCTATAACCCGCAATCCCGTTCATTACGCGGATGAGGCAGCGGCGCTCGGCGGCACGGTTATCGAGAATGCAAGAGCGGCGGCAGATGCAAAGCTCGCCGCGGTAATCGGCGAGAACGGATATACGCTTGACGGCAGTACCGTGACCTCCGCACAGTATTCCGAGTACGACGGTCGACCGATGATAATGTTCAGCTACGAGCTTACCGCACATGATGCGGATGATGCCGAGGCTGAGTCGTACAGCGACCTTGTGGATATTGCGGTCTTTGCCGACTGAAGCCATACATTGTTGCAGAATACCGAAATGATGAGACAGCCCTCGGGGAATACTCCGGGGGCTGCAATAATTTATATATGTTTATATATGTTTGGGTCTGCGATTTTGCCTGTTTTGCAGAGGATACGACAAAAATATCTGAATTTTTGTCGATATCGGTAGACGGAATAATAGAATTTGCATATAGGTCGGAATTTGTGCTGTCACATGGTTTGTGTGATAATTACGAATATTATAAAAAATGGCTCTGAATATTGACTGATATAGGATGATATGATATATTAATATTGCAAATCACATCATACTATGTAGGACATTATAATAATACGCGTATATCGAAATTTCGGGTCGGACTTATGCTCGGCTTGCGGTACGGAAAGCGCAGAGGCTGAAATGCAGTGATCATAGCCTCCGATGAATACGTAAAGGGCGAAACGGCGGAGACACAAAATATAAAATGAGCCGCCCCGTAAGGAGCGGCTCACAATAATCAACCTTGCCGGTGAACCCTGCCTTATGCAGCGCCCGCCGTGACTTGGCAGAGCTTACGCAAGCTCTGCGAAGTACTTGATGGTACGAACCATCTGGCTGGTGTAGGAGTTCTCGTTGTCGTACCAAGAAACGACCTGTACCTGATAGGTGTCGTCGTCGATCTTGGATACCATTGTCTGAGTAGCATCGAAGAGAGAGCCGTAACGCATACCGATAACGTCGGAGGAAACGATCTCGTCGGTGTTGTAACCGAAGGACTCGGTAGCGGCAGCCTTCATAGCGTCGTTGATGGATTCCTTGGTAACGTCCTTGCCCTTAACGACAGCAACGAGAATGGTGGTCGAGCCAGTAGGAGTAGGAACGCGCTGAGCGGAGCCGATGAGCTTGCCGTTCAGCTCGGGGATAACAAGACCGATGGCCTTAGCTGCACCGGTGGAGTTAGGAACGATGTTCTGAGCGCCTGCTCTGGAGCGGCGGAGGTCACCCTTTCTCTGAGGACCGTCGAGGATCATCTGGTCGCCGGTGTAAGCATGAACGGTGGTCATGATACCGGAAACGATCGGGTAGGTATCGTTAAGAGCCTTAGCCATAGGAGCGAGGCAGTTGGTGGTGCAGGATGCAGCGGAGATAATCTTATCCTCGGTGGTAAGCTCCTTGTGGTTTACGTTGTAAACGATGGTCTTAAGATCGTTGCCTGCGGGAGCGGAGATAACGACCTTCTTAGCGCCTGCGTTGATGTGAGCCATGGACTTCTCCTTAGAGGTGTAGAAGCCGGTGCACTCAAGAACAACGTCAACACCGAGCTTGCCCCACGGGCAGGTGTTAGCGTCCTTCTCAGCGTAGATCTTGATCTCCTTGCCGTCAACGATGATGGAATCATCGGTAGCGGATACGGTGTGCTTGCCCTCGCCGATCTTGCCGCAGAAGGAGCCCTGAGCGGTATCGTACTTAAGAAGGTGAGCGAGCATCTTCGGGCTGGTGAGGTCGTTGATAGCAACTACTTCGTAGCCCTCAGCGTCAAACATCTGACGGAAAGCAAGACGACCGATACGGCCGAAGCCGTTAATGGCAACTTTAACTGACATAGTAATATCCTCCGATTGAGTAATTATTGTAATATATTTTTACACGGGTATTGTACCTCTTTTTCCGCGCATTTACAAGGCATTATTGAAATTATTTTTATTTTTGTTACATTTATACTACTATAATTACGTAAATGCGGCGGATTTCGGCGGCGTGGCGTTCTTTACGGGAAGAATCTTACTTTTGCGCGGCAACGCGGATATTCTTGTGTGCGGAAAGCCGCCGCAATATGTGCCGAAATGACGGCATAGGTGAGCCACGGATCTGCCCGCAGAGCACAGCTTCGGGGGATGCGTGGGGGCTTGAATACGAACTCGCAAGCGGATTTTGCCTTCTGTCGTTTGCACGTGTCGTATTATTGCTTATAAAAGCAATAATTGACGAGAAAAAACAAAAAAACAATAAAATGACGAATTTTGTATTTGAAATTTTGAGGAAAATATACTATAATATGTGTAATACAAGATGCAGCCGGAGAGACGGTGCAGCGTGGCTGTGCGGTGCGCGGCGGGCGAATGTCCGAACCTGAGGAGGTAGTTTTTATGGATGTTGAACTTACAGTAACGCCGATAATTGTCTTAGGCGACGGTGACCGTATTATATATAAAAATGCAGCGGCGAAAAAGCTGCTGCCCTTTTGTCGAAAAGGCACGACGATAAACCGATATCTGTCATATACCGGAGAGAGCCGGTATCTCGAGCTTGTCAGGCAGAGTGAGGGGTGTGCAATAATCGAGCTGTCCGAGTCGCTTGGGCGTTGCTATCGCGCGCTCACGGTTCGACGCGACGGCGTTGTCGTAATGACGTTCCTGCCGATACTTCAGGGCGGTGCAAAGGATGTGCTTGCAGAGTATGCAGAGACGCTATCGTTTGCCGCCTCTGACGGAATAATGGACTTTGTTCTGCGCTCGAGCGATTTTGTAGATCGTCCCGCGCCCGCCGCCGCATGGAATTATACGCGAAGAAATACGACGCTCTACGAGTTCTCCCGTGAGATATGCACGGTGTCCTCCTGTATGTCGCTGCCGCTCTCGAGCACGCTCAAGCGCATTACCGAGTCACTTTCCGCGAGACTTGCACTGCTGAGCCTGAGATTCAGAATAACCATGCGCGGAAGTGCCGTTCAGCTCACGCCGATAACCGATATTGCTGCGTTCGTTTATGCGTTTATTCCCACGGCGCTTATGATATGCGAGGCATCCGGCGGCGCATGCTGTGCCGATATAGAATGCTACGGAGAGACGGCGGGCGTCAAGATATCCGGAAATGTCGGGAATTTTGTTCTGCCGGATGATGTTTCGACGCTCGCAGAGCTCGGAGAACTGCTCGGCGGTAATGTGCCGATGCTGATAATAGGCGATGCCGCCATTATCTCTGCCGGTGCCGACCTGAGAATGACACAGTCTGACAGTGATTTTGCCGTGGAGATGATATTCCCGATGAAGTCGGTCATACCCTCGCATCTGTTTTCACCGGAGGAAGAGCAGTCACTCACAGAGCGTTTCTTTGCGTCGATAGAGAGTACTATCGGTATGATAGGTGCCGAGGCAGAGATCCCAGGGCGCGGCGAGTGATGCGTATCCGAAATGCCGGAGCGTGTATCTGCCATAATGCTTCGAATGTTATTTTCTTTGTGTCGTGCTGCATATCGAGTATCGGATAATATCTAAAATATAAAAATACCGTCTGTGTGGTGAAGCACAGACGGTATTTTTAATACATTGGGCGATGAATCGGAAATCAGTATCTGTCCGCCGCTCGAGTGACAGCATCGCTTTAACAAATGCTTGAGCGGATTCAATGGATTCAATGCTCGTCATCTCAGCTTGGCTATTAAATATACGATATACAATACTGTCATTCAGTCTTTACTGTTATTTAGCCTTTCCGAGATATGCTTCCTTAACCGACTCGTTATGCAGCAGCTCGTCTCCGGTGCCGGTGAGTGTAAGCCTTCCGGTCTCGATAACATAGCCGTAGTCGGCTATTTTAAGCGCAAGATTGGCGTTCTGCTCGTTGAGAAGAACGGTGATGCCCGCCTTGTTGATGGTAACGATGATATCAAAGATATCGCGTACGACAAGCGGTGCAAGTCCGAGCGACGGCTCATCCATCATAATTAGCTTCGGACGGCTCATCAGTGCGCGCCCGACCGCGAGCATCTGCTGCTCACCTCCGGAGAGCGTTCCTGCATGCTGCCAGTGACGCTCGCGCAGACGCGGGAAGAGAGAGTAGACATATTCGAGATCGTTGCTGAGCTTATCCTTGCGCAGATATGCGCCTATCTTCAGGTTCTCGAGGACGGTAAGGTTCGGGAAAACTCTGCGTCCCTCGGGGACGAGAGTTACGCCGCGTGCGACGATCTTATCCGGGGACAGTCCCACAATGCTCTCTCCGTTCAGGAGAATGTCACCGCTTGCGGGGCGTACGATTCCCGATACAGAGCGGAGAATGGTCGATTTACCCGCGCCGTTTGCACCGATGAGGGTGATTATCTTCCCCTCCCGGACATTCATTGAGATGCCGTCTACTGCGCGAATGCCGCCGAAGCGAACATTCAGGTCTTTTATTTCAAGAATATTACTCATCTTCGTCTACTACCCCCAGATATGCCTCGATAACGCGCGGGTTTGCCTGTATCTCCGCAGGTGTTCCCTCCGCTATCTCCTTGCCGAAGTCGATAACATAGATGCGGTCGGAGATGTCCATGACGAGGTTCATATGGTGCTCTATGAGCAGGATGGTGATATTGAACTTTGCGCGGATATCGTGGATAAACGCGGTCAGCTCCTCGGTCTCCTGCGGGTTCATTCCCGCTGCGGGCTCGTCGAGCAGCAGCAGCGACGGCTGCGTTGCGAGCGCACGGGCTATCTCGAGCTTGCGCTGCTTGCCGTAGGGCAGGCTCGTTGCGAGCTCGTCCTTGACATCCTCAAGCTCCACAAGGCGCAGCAGCTCGAGCGTTTCTTCACGCATTCTGCGCTCCTCGCGGTAGTTAAGGCGAAATGTCGCGGTCAAGAAGTTGGAGGTGCGGCGGAGGTGCTTTGCGGTCAAAACGTTATCGAACACCGTCATTGACTTGAACAGACGTATATTCTGAAATGTTCTCGCCATACCGAGCTTTGTCAGCTTATCGGGCGTTTTTGTTATTACAGAATGATACTTGCCGAGATTTTCGCCGGCATATAGGCGGCGCATCTTACCGTGAGGATGATTTTCGATTATCTTTTCGCCGCAGAAGCTGATGCAGCCGTTCGTCGGCTCGTATTCGCCGGTGATCACGTTAAAGGCGGTTGTCTTTCCTGCACCGTTAGGACCGATGAGGGCGACTATCTCGCCGCGGTTGACATCCATCGTCAGGTTGTTGACGGCGACAACGCCGCCGAACTGCATTGTTATGTTTTCTACGTGCAGAACATTTTCGCTCATTATCGCGCGTCCTCCTTTGCGGTCTTTTTGCCCTTACCGGAGAAGAATCTGCCTATCCGGACGCAGCTGTCGTATACCGATATTTCTCTCGTTCCCATGATGCCTCGGCGGAAGAAGAGCACAACTATCATGATGAGCACCGAGAATACGACCATACGGAAGCCGGGACCGAGCAGCGGAACATTCTCGTTCTCGAGGTCGAGAAATTTCAGCCACCACTCGGAGGAGGCATAGTAGATAAACGACGCGATAAGCGAGCCGGATATCGAGCCGATACCGCCGATAACTACGACGAGCAGTATCTGATAGGTCATTGCAGAGGTGAAGGATACCGAGGAAACTGCAGAGTTGCACATTGCAAACATTGCACCCGCAATGCCGCAGAAGAAGGAGCTCGTAACGAACGACAGGCGCTTGTGGTGGGCAAGGTTGATGCCCATTGCTTCGGCTGCTATCTCATCGTCGCGTATTGCTTTGAAGGCTCTGCCGTAGGTCGAGTTTATCAGTAGGACTATAATGCATATGCACACACCCGCGAGCGCGGCGTATACCATTATGTTCTTAGGCGATGTAAAGTTGTTTATCGGGTCGGGTCCGTTCGTGACGGGTCCGAACTGCGTCAGCTGAACGAGTCCGCGCACTATCTCCGCAAAGCCGAGTGTGGCTATTGCGAGGTAGTCGGACTTGAGGCGCAGTACCGGCAGACCGATGAGAAACGCGAAGAACGCGGCGACAAGACCTGCAAGCAGCAGCGCGACTATCATCGGCAGCTTGAAGTTGACGATGCTGTCTCCGTAGTTGCGGAATACGGTGGTGCGCATGTCGGCAGCGATGGTAAAGACGGAGTATGTATACGCGCCGAGCAGCATAAAGCCCGCCTGACCGAGCGAGAACAGTCCCGTAAAGCCGTTGAGTAGGTTCATTGCGACCGCCGCAAGAGCAAAGGTGCAGACCTTACGCAGCACCGAAAACCACATCGAGGTGGCGGGCGCGGTGTACTGTATGATCATGAAAACGCCGAAGATCACGAGAACGAGTATAAGGTTGCAGATGGTTCTCTTGTATCTGTCCCAGAATGAGGTTTTCATATATCACACCTTCTCTCTTGTCTGCTCGCCGAAGATGCCGTTTGGCTTTACAACGAGAATGATTATGAGCAGGGCAAAGGAGATAACGTCGGCAAAGTCGGCGAGTCCGAATGCCCTTGCAAGGCTCTCTACGATACCGATTATTATCGCGCCCACGACCGCGCCGGGAACAGAGCCGATACCGCCGACGACCGCAGCGATGAACGCTTTGATTCCGGGGGTGGAGCCGGCGAGATGGTTGATGCCCGAGTTCTTGGAAAAGTAGAGCAGCGAGCCTGCGGCTGCAAGGAATGCGCCGATGGCAAAGGTTATCGAGATAACGCGGTTTATCTTGATGCCCATGAGCTGCGAGGTCTCGAAGTCACGTGATACCGCGCGCATCGACATACCGAATTTTGTATGATTGATGATGAGCACGAGTATTACGGTGAGCACTATCGCGACCACCGGAGAAAGGAATACCGATATCTTGTCCTTTACTCCGAACAGCACAAAGCTGTCGCTCAGGAACGGGAGGGCGGGAAATTGCTTGGACATACCACCGGTAACGTATGCGACGACATTCTGAAGCAGGTAGGAAACGCCGATAGCCGAGATCATTACCGACATACGCGGTGCTGAGCGGAGCGGCGAATATGCACATTTTTCGATAAGAAAGCCTATCAGTACCGTAAGCACAATCATAATGATGATGGCGACGAGCGGCGGCATGGTTGGGAAGTCCGCCATCAGATAGATCAGCAGCATACCGGATACCATAAACAGATCGCCGTGGGCAAAGTTTATGAGTTTAAGTATGCCGTAGACCATGGTATAGCCGATGGCGACGAGCGCAAACTGACCGCCGGTCGCGAGACCGCGGATCAGGTATGGCATAATATTCATGGGCTTTTTAGGTCCTTTCGGTTTGATCGTTGTTTGGATATGCGGCGGCGTATGCGCACGGCGCACACAGCAGCGCGCACACAGAATATATCGGGGGGTGCCGTACACCGCAGCCGCAGCTGTGTGTACATTGCTGTGTGTAAGGCAATACACGGAGTATATCTTTACGCCTTATAACGCAGGCGGCATATCCTTATAGCTGGAAATACAGCCGTATAATCGCAGCCGCGGCGGTACACCGCATGGGTGTATCGCCGCGGCACTGCGAGTTATAGCCGTAGACTGCCGTAGGCAGCTATTCTTTTGGGGTATCGGCTGTCAAAAAACTCGTAATTTTACAGCCGCGAATCGGTTGTGGATAGATAAAAATGCCCGGGAAAATGTTCTGAGTGATGCCCGCAGCATAGTATTTCTGCTGTGCTAAAGCGGGATAGTCAATTTTTTGCCCCGACTTTTTTTCATACCCTCAGAGGATTACTTGCTTATAGTATCCCACGCGAAGTTTGCCATAACCGAGCCCTGGAAGGGATCGAGGAAGCAGGTACGGAAATAGAAGTCATGTCCCTCGGTTACCGATGCATTGGTGCAGGAAACGCCGATGGCGGGGATGCCTGCTGCCGCAAAGGTGTCTGCTGCCGCGATGGAAACACCGGAGCCGTAGGAGCCGAGCGAGATGAGCGCATGCTGGTTGACGATGTTGGAAGCTGCGGTAACCGCCTGCTCGTCGACCGAGCCGTTATCGGAGACGTACAGCTCAACGGTGTACTCCTCGCCTGCGATAGTTACCTTGTTGTCGAGGCTGTTAGCGTACTGAGCGCCGATGACCTCCTGCTTACCGCCTGCGGCATTATCGCCCGAGGTAGGCTCAAATACGCCGATAATGATCTTCTTGCCCTCGGTATCGAGCTTGACACCGTCGGTGGTGTAGGTGGCAGGAGTGCCCTGAGTTGCGTCGTTTGCGACGGTCTGAGTCTTGACGAACTCAAACTTGCCGTCGCCTGCCTTCTTTATGTATGCGCAGTCCTTGATAGCGTCGCCGTTCTTGTCGAATGTGATGTCGCCGGTAACGCCGCCCTTGTAGTTGAGCTTCCAGAGTGCGGTAGCGATATCGACCGAGGTCATATCGGCACCCTTTTCCTCTGCAGCTGCGCGGATAGCGCTGAGTGCTACATTGTAAGCGTCAAAGCCGAGAGCGGATACGGCTGCTACGATATCGTTGCCGCCGTTCATCTGGAGCTTGTCGGGATTATCTGCGAGCCACTTCTTGAAGCCGGTGACGAAGTTGCCTGCCGCTTCAGAGGAGGTATCGGACTCGTCGAAGAAGGTGGAGCAGTAGACATCAAGATCGGTGCCCTTTACAGCGTCGAGAATTACCGAGTGCTCCCATGTGTCGCCTGCCATGATCGGGCATGTGATGCCGACATCGTTTGCGTTCTTGAGCAGGTTAGCCGCAACGGTTGTGGAGTTGGGGGCGAAGATCACGGCAGCCTTCTTGTCGATAGCCTTCTGCAAGTAATCGGAGAAGTTGGTCGTGTTCTTTACGAAGGTCTCCATTATAACCTCACCGCCGAGCTTTTCAAAGGCGGTCTGAAAGTTGCTTGCGAGACCGAGCGAGTAGGTGTCGCCTTTCTCCGCGAGAACGTATGCGACGGGCTTATCGCCGGTGGCCTGGTCGCCGTCGGTGGAGGTCTGTCCGCATCCCGTGATGCAGAGGCTGACCATGACGATGGCGAGGACAAGTGCAAAAAACTTTTTCATATGCTTTTCCTCCATGTTTCTTTCGGTTTGCGTTTTCCCGAAACAAGCTATATTCGTGCGCAAACCGCATATATTACAAATAGTATATAACATTTTTTTGCATTAGTCAAGTATTTTGAATTGAAATATGACATAATAAAGATTTTTTTTGAAATCGGTGTTAACGATATTTTGGCAATAAGACGAGATATTTCCTTTTTATGCTTCAAATGCAATTAAAAGGATTCGGATGAGAGTTGTGATATTGCCTTACAGTCTCGCTTGTCGGCATTATCCGTAACCCCGTATTCCGCCGTTTTTTTGCCGGCGTTTGCCGCACCCGGTCTAATGGCTTGCCGTATTCGCTGCGAAAATCCGTCCATGCATTATATTCGTGCGGCGGCGGAATGGTTACGTGCATTGCACAGATATGTTTTATTCGCGGTTTTTTTACGGCGTCTGTTTCCGCGGTGTATCCCGCTCTACGGTCGGAAGCCGTCGCTTTTGACGGTAATTTCCGAGGCCGTGCTTTTTTGAGTCGTATATACATATTTACTCTTTATTTTGCGCGGATGATGTGATATAATAAGGTAAACAATGCGGTGTGCCGTACGATCCGTCGGCAGCTTGCCGCGAACTGTATACACTATTATATGGAGGGAAACTTCTATGAAATGCACACACTGCAATTTTACTACTGCGGAGCGGATATCTTACTGCCCTAACTGCGGTGCGCCGATGGTGCCCGAAGAACAGATGTATACCGCACCCGGTCAGAATGCTGCGGAGAGCGGCTCGCGCACCTTTGCGGCGCTCGGCAGCGGTCTCTTCCTCGCGCTATGCATACTTGTAAGCGCATCTACGCTCATAGGCTGCTTTCTGGGCAGCTATTCGGTAATCGGAGTGCTCTTTACCGTCTTTCTGTGGATGGTCTTTGCCGCGCGCCGAAGCGGAAGGATCGACACTGCGCGTCTGCGCTGCATCAGCGGTACCGTTCTTGCTCAAATGATAGTTGCGCTGGTGTTAGGCGGTCTTCTTGCCGTACTCGCCGTTCTGATTATGGTCATCTCACTTGCGTTTGGCTCGGGAATACTCGTTCAGAGCATTCATGATGTGCTCAATTATTTGTATCCCGGGGCAATCGGCAGCTTCGGATGGCTCACGTCGGGAGTTATTTCTGCATATGCCGCCGTTATCGGCATTGTGCTTATTGTAAATGCAGCGGCTTTCATCACTATCGCTATCATCGGCTGGGGAAAGCTCCATCGCTTCGTACGTTCGGTATACAGACATGAGCTCGATCCGAGCGTTCCGTATGAGTGCGCTTCGGGTGCACGTGCATGGGCGATCGTTTTTGCGTCCTTTTGCGGACTCGGGATCGTTTTCACGGGATTAATCGGTGCATGCTGCTGCGCGGCATACATAATTTTCGCGCTCATTATCGGTAAGTATTTCATCCGGAAGGGCTAATGATGATATTTTTCCGCACTGCGCACGTTCAATTCTCTCTGTTATGCTTAAAGGCGATTGGGGGCAAAAGCGTATAAGCAAGACCGGTGGGATAGATAGAATTGTTCGGGGTGTGCGGCTTTGTTACTTCGAGCGTGCAAATGTACGTCGAGGAGCGAGAATGCCCGCAGAAAAAGTGAATTTCATTCTTTCGGAAAAAACCGATGAAATTTTCTTCGTTTTTTTCGGCTCTTATATTGTACCAAAGCGGAATATTCTCATTTTTTACTTTTTCGGTTCGGATTTTTTGTGTCCCCGTTTTCGTTTATACTTGCATCCCGGGTCTGTTTGTGATACAATGTGAAAAACAGCTGAGACAGGTTATACGGAGGTAGGATGCTATGAAAACAGCACTTGTTCTTGAGGGCGGAGCTATGAGAGGTATGTATACCGCAGGCGTGCTCGATGTGCTGATAGAAGCGGGTGCGCACTTTGACGGCGTTATAGGCGTATCGGCGGGCGCGCTGTTCGGCATGAATTTTCTTTCGGGGCAGAAGGGCAGGGCACTGCGCTACAACCAAAAGTACAACAGTGACCGCAATTATATGGGTCTGCGTCCGCTGCTGCGAGAGGGAAATATCGTCTCTACCGACTATGCGTACAGCCGCGTGCCGTTCGTGCTCGACCCCTTTGACAACGAAAAGTTCAAGAAAAATCCCACTCCTTTCTACGCCGTTATGACCAATATCGTGACAGGAAAGCCGGAATATAAGCGTATACGGGATGTTTTTGCACAGGTGGATTGCCTGCGTGCCTCCGGCTCGATGCCGTATGTCTCCCGTCCGGTCGTTATCGGCGGGAAAAAATATCTCGACGGTGCTATCACCGACAGTATTCCGTATGACTTTATGCTGTCCAAGGGCTATGACCGCCTGCTCGTAGTGCTCACAAAGTGCGACGGCTACAAGAAGAAGCCCGCATCGCCGATAATGGCGGATCTGCGCTACGGACTGAGATATCCCGAGCTTGCCATGCGCATCAAGACCCGTCATGTGATGTATAACTCTCAGATATCGCGGTTGAAAAAGCTCGAGCATCGCGGCGTTGCCGATGTGTTGCGCCCGTCGGTTCACGTCGATCTGAGCAAGACCGAAAAGGATCCGAAAAAGCTCGAGGCGCTGTATCGCGTCGGCGTTGAGGATGCGCATGCATATATCGCGGCGCACGGTGTACCGGGCAGATAAGCGCCTTAGACGAATATGCCGCATATACAGTTCAATATGTAGGAATTTTACAGCACCGCTCCGATACATCGGGGCGGCGCTGTCGTTTTTTCGGCTCGTTGCCGTTTTTATATGTGCCGATATAATGTTTCGTCTTATAATTCGGTTATGAGGTGTTGTATCGAATTACATGCCGTATGTGGGTATTGTACAGCTTTTTGAACTCGTCATGTGTGAGCTGTGCTATGTTTTTTTGCCTTAAATCTGCGGATGCTTTGCTGCTTCGCGCACTTAACAGCCGTTTGTTTTAGAATATTTTACCTTTGCTTTACCTTGCTGTTATTGACAATCGGACGCTTTTTTGATACAATAACTATGAATTTGATTTTAAGGTAAGAGACGGCAGATGCCGCAATAGGCCGCAAGCGAACTGCTCTGTTTCGGTATTTTAAGCGCGGCGCGACTGCCGGTGATCTCCCGAGGGGATCACTGCTCGTACATGGGAGGATGACATGATGAGAAAGACGAAGATAGTATGTACGATAGGACCCGCCTGCGAGGATGAGCAGACTCTGATAGATATGGTAAAAGCGGGGATGAACGTCGCAAGACTGAATTTTTCCCATGGCAGACACGAGGAGCATCAGGAGAAGATTGACCTTATCAAGGCGGTGCGAAGCAAGCTCGGCGTTCCGCTCGCGATAATGCTCGATACCAAGGGACCCGAGTACCGTATAGGCACCTTTAAAGATAAGAAAGCCATCCTCCGTCAGGGCGATCGCTTTGTGTTCACTCCCGATGATATCGAGGGAGACGAGACGCGCGTTTCGGTCAGCTATAAGAATCTTGCCGATGAGCTCGGTGCGGGCGATCAGGTGCTTGTCAACAACGGACTGCTGATATTCACCGTTACCGCGATAGAGGGCAGAGATGTCGTCTGCCGCGTGGATGAGGGCGGCGAGATATCCAACCGCAAGAGCATGAGCTTTCCCGGAAAGGTGCTGCATCAGATATACCTGAGCGAGCACGACAAGGAGGATCTGCTTTTCGGTATTAAAAATGATGTCGATTATATCGCCTGCTCTTTTGTATCCTGCAAGCAGGATGTTCTCGATGTGGTAAACTTTCTACGCGAAAACGGCGCAGATAAGATGGGCATCATAGCTAAGATAGAAAACCGCTCGGGTATAGATAATATAGAAGATATCTGCTCGGTATGCGACGGCATAATGATAGGCAGAGGCGATATGGGCGTTGAGATACCGTTCGAGGAGCTTCCGGCGATACAGAAGGGACTTATCACAAAGTGCCGCCTGCTCGGCAAGCGCGTTATCACCGCGACCGAGATGCTCGAGTCGATGATAAACAATCCCCGCCCGACGAGAGCGGAGATATCCGACGTTGCAAATGCGGTATACGACGGTACGAGTGCTATCATGCTCTCCGGCGAAACTGCGACAGGCAAGCACCCCGTGCTGACCGTTGCAACTATGTCGAAAATAGCCGAGGCGACCGAGGAGAGCATAAGCTACCGCGAGCGCTTTCACAATGCGACATTTCGTATTCGCAACGAGATAGATGCTATCTCGCACTCGGTCTGCGGCATGGCGATGGATATCAGCGCTAAGGCTATCGTCGTATGCTCGATATCTGGCATGACCGCGCGCATGGTCTCTCGTTTCCGCCCGCCGGTCGATATTATCGGACTTTCGGTAAACGAAAAAACGTGGCATCAGCTCTCGCTCTCGTGGGGCGTTACACCGGTAATGTGCGAGCTTTATCCCTCGACAGATGTGCTCTTTTATACCGCAAAGCGGCTCGCCAAGCAGACGCTCGGTCTGCAGAAGGGCGACCGTATAATTATTACCGGCGGCACCGCGACCGGAACCACAGGCAATACAAACACGATACGCGTTGAGACTATATGAGCGTACCGAAATAATTGAATAATGTTAATATAGATGTTTTGCGGCAATATCTTTGCCGTTTGTGCCGGGACTGTTAAAACTCGTTTTTTAACAGTCCTTTTTCTTTTGCTTCCCGCCGGATTAAAACAAGATGATCACTTATTCACATTTTTGATTCGGTTTTTTCGCCTTTTTCAATCCGGGTATTTTAGCATCACTATCCTTTTTCGCGATTTTGATTGGCCGATGCTTTATCCGCACGCTGTTTTTTTCTTTTTTACGTATTTTTTTTAAAAAAACGGATATACAAAATTAAACCGAATTAATATATTTGCTATTCACCATATGAATAACAGAAAATACGCTATCGTTTCACCGAATATGGGAACATAATGTAAGAAAATCTATTATAAGGAATTGAATATCCAAAATTAAGGCATACTTCAATATATCAGGCGGCTGTATTTGGTGATAATGACGGCATTTTCGATAACATAATTTGGCAAATCGCATCCATAAAATATAATTTCAAAAATAAAAATGTGATTTTATAACATAATAGCTATCTTTTTCACATCTTGTATCGAAAAAACTCTCAAAAAGACTTGATTATTTTCAAAAAGTGTGTTATTATGAACTCGCAAATAAGAAATCCGTGAAGAATTTCTTCACTCTTTGTTTTCGGAATCCGTAATTATATAGTTTTCTTTGACTTTGAATTATTGTGGTTGCCTCTTCTGTACTTACCCCGCCGGATGCGGATCGGTCAGAGAAAAAACAAAGGGTGAATTTTTTCTTCTCGCAGCCGGACGGGCACTTAGGAGGGTGTCGACGGACTGCGTTTACCCTCCGTGCAGCGATCGCAGTCGATCATCGGTCGGCGCAGTCGGATGAGGGAACGCGATTATTCGTAAAAAACTCAAGGAGGAGAACATACCAAATGGAAAAAACGGTTCTTAAAATGAGCGGTATATCAAAGCAGTTCTCGGGCGTGTATGCGCTGCGTGATGTCAGCTTTGATCTGCGCGAGGGTGAAGTGCACGCGCTCATGGGTGAGAACGGAGCCGGAAAATCCACTCTGATGAAGATCCTATGCGGAATATATCCGCGGGACGGCGGAGAGGTGGAGCTTTTCGGAAAGCCGGTCGAGTTCAAAAACATTTCGGAGTCTCAGGCGGCGGGTATCAGCATCATACATCAGGAGCTGAATATGATGAACCACCTGACTGTTGCGCAGAACATCTACATCGGCAGAGAACCGAAAAAGGGTATCTTTATCGACGACAAAAAGATGATCGAGGACGCACAGAAGCTCTTCGAGCATATCGGGGTCAATATCGACCCGTCGGTAAAGCTCGGCAGTCTGACGGTCGGTAAACAGCAGATGGTCGAGATAGCCAAGGCGGTCTCGCACGAGAGCAGGATACTTGTTCTTGACGAGCCGACGGCGGCGCTGACCGAGGCGGAGGTCGAGGAGCTGTTTGCCATCATGAACGATCTGCGTTCGCGCGGTATCGGCATGATCTACATCTCGCACCGTATGAACGAGATCACGAGGATATCCGACCGCGTTACCGTAATGCGTGACGGAACCTATGTCGGTACGGTCAATACTGCCGACACCACAAAGGACGAGATAGTAAAGATGATGGTCGGACGAGTTATCCTCGGCGACCACAAGCAGCAGAGCACCTGCCCGCCGGATGCGGAGACGGTACTTGAGGTCCGTGGGCTGTGTTCGGGCAGGGCGGTTCGCGATGTCAGCTTTACGCTGCGTCGCGGCGAGATACTCGGCTTTGCCGGACTCATGGGCGCGGGCAGAACGGAGACGGCGAGAGCTATCTACGGCGCAGACCCGATAGACAGCGGCGAGATATACATCCGCGGGCAAAAGGTGACGCTCGGAACACCGCAAAAGGCGGTCAAGGCGGGTATCTGCTACCTTTCGGAGGACAGAAAGCGCTACGGTCTTATGCTTGACAAATCGGTCGCGGAGAATACCGCGCTTGCCTCACTCGACAGTTTTATTTCCGGCGGCTTTATCCGCGACGGAAAGATAGTTCAGGCTGCGGAAGAGTATAACGCAAAGCTCAGGACCAAGACTCCCTCGATGCAGCAGAAGCTGCGCAACCTCTCGGGCGGAAATCAGCAGAAGGTCGTTATCGCCCGTTGGCTGCTGCGCGACTCGGATATCTTTATATTCGACGAGCCTACGAGAGGAATCGATATCGGAGCAAAGAGCGAGATATATACCCTTATCGAACAGCTTGCGGCGGACGGAAAGGCGATAATCGTCATATCCTCGGAGCTTGCCGAGATACAGCGCGTGTGTGACCGTGTCATAGTTATGTGCGAGGGAAGAAAGACCGCAGAGCTTGACATCGGCGACGCGACGCAGGAAGAAATAATGAAATACGCGACCATGAGGGAGGAGATATAAATGGAACAAAAAAATAAAGGGCGTAAAAAGGTATCGCTCGGTAATCTTATAATTCTGATAGCACTTATCGTGCTGATAGCACTGTTCTATCTGCTTAATCCGAATTTCCTTAATTCATATAATGTGCTGAGTATGATGCAGTCGCTTGCACCGTATGCCATTATGGCTCTCGGTGTTACATTCGTCATCGCGACCGGCGGCATTGACCTCTCGATAGGTACGACGTGTATTGCGGCAGCGGTCATTGCCGGTAAATTCTATACCACCGGCGCATATCCGCTGTGGGCTGTTGTTCCGATCATGATCGCCATCGGCACCGCAGTCGGTCTGCTGAACGGTATTCTTATCGCAAAGCTCAAGATGCCCGCGTTTATCGCAACGCTCGGCACGATGATGCTCACGCGCGGACTCAGCGCTCTTATCGTAAAGGATCCTAACATCTTCTTCCCGACCGGCACATGGTTCAACAACGTGTTCTCTGCAGCGGGCAAGGTACCTACCGGATTGTTTTGGGTGCTCGGATTTATGCTGCTCTGCATGTATCTGATGTATAAAAACCGTATCGGCAGATATATACTTTCAATAGGAAGCAATGAGGAGGCTACGCGCCTCTCGGGTATCAATACCGACAAATACAAGATCATCGCGTATGTATTCAGCGGTTGTGCAGCCGGAATCGCGGCTATCTTTTGGTCCGCTGCATTCCCGACCGTCGCCGCAGCTACCGGTAACGGCATGGAGCTTGACGCTATCGCCGGCGTTTACATCGGCGGAACGAGCGCGGCAGGCGGCGTTGCATCGGTCACCGGTTCGGCTATCGGCTCGCTCATGCTCGTTGTTATCCGCTCCGGACTTAACTTCGTTCTCGCGAGATTCAATATCAATCTCAATGCAACCTACGTTACCTACGTTCTCACCGGAATCATCGTTGTTGTTTCCGTCCTGATGGACGTTCTCAAGAACAAGGATGAGGGCAGAGTACGTTTGGATAAGAAAAAAAATAAAAAAACGGAAGGAGGACAGACGCAGTCAAAGTGATCGGTCGTGCAGTACCGATCGAAAAGCAAGGATAAAATAAAATAACCGCCATATGCGGAAAAAAGAGAGGAAAATTGACATGAGAAAGACACGTATTCTCAGCGTATTGCTCGCAACGATGCTCGTTGCACTCCCGCTTGCAAGCTGCGGCACACAGACCGAAGGTGGTAATGGAGATTCTTCAACAACGAAGGATAAAACAATTGCCGTAGTTGCTAAGGGCGAGTCACATGCATTTTGGCAGTCGGTAAAGAAGGGCGCAGAGGACGCGGCATCCAAGTACGGATATAAGATCACCTTCCGCGGTCCTGCTTCAGAGTCGGCAAAGGATCTTCCCTCGCAGATGGAGATGGTAAGAACGGCACTGTCAAACGGCTGCTCCGCACTCGTTCTCGGAACGATAGGAGAGGGCTTCAACGACATGCTCGCACAGGCAAAGGACAGCAATATCCCCGTTGTTCAGTTCGACAGCGGTGTATGGCAGGCTGATATAGACGCGCTCAACAAGTCGGGCAAGAACCCGATAGTCTCGAGCGTTGCTACGAGCAATCGTCTTGCGGCAGGAGTTGCTGCGGAGCATTTCTTCGCAGAGCTGAAGGATGAGATAGCTGCATCGACCGACGGATACGTTATCGGTGTTATCCAGCACGACGAAACTCAGACGGGTATCGACCGTGCGGGCGGCTTTATCGATAAGTTCACCGAGCTCGCAGACGCAGATGCGACCACTAAGGGCAAGTACACCATCGAAAAGGAAGTTAAGCCCGGTGATGCAGATAACGCTTACAAGACGGCTCTTGAGGCTCTCTTCGAGAAGAATGCCAAGGCTATCTTCATGTCGAATGAGGGCGTAGTTAAGCAGGTCAGTGATGCTGTAAGCGCAGCAGGAACAAAGTACGATTCCATCAAGTTCTGCGGCTTCGACGCAGGCTCTAAGCAGATCGAGTGGATGAAGGCATCCTCCGGTCCGAAGCTCATCGGTGCAGTTGCTCAGGACTCCTATCAGATAGGCTACAATGCCGTCGAGCAGGCTGTATTCGCTATCGAGGGCAAGACCGTTACAGCTGATGTCGGTATTGAGGGTACATGGTGGGATTCGACAAATGTCGATGACATGATCGCCTCCAATATCGTTTACGAGGGCTGATACGTACGCTTGACCGGCGATACTGTTTAGTGAAAATATTTACGGAAAAAACTGCAGCATATGCTGCAGGCGAATATTGCCGCGCGAACCGTAAACGAAATAAGGCAGATTTATAATATCGGATGCCGCACTGTCTCAAATGCAAGTGGCAGAGGCATTCCGGTTCCCCTCTCCCCGCGCAGATCTGCGCGGGGAGCTTTTTTTGCTCGAGAGGCGCTGTGAGTGTGCAGAGTATCCGACGGCAGTAAGCGCGTTGCTTTAGCGTTGAGGCTAAGAATCTGTCATGGTGGATGGTATTTGGAATATATGGTCGGTTTGTGTGGTTTACGACCGATTTTGCTTGACTTTTATGAACAAAAATATTATAATGTATTATACTGCGCCGAAAGAAACGGCGCGCATGGGCTGCGCATAGCTGCGGATGTATCGTAGGCGGCATTGCAGTCCGTTTTATCTGGTATATTATTCTCGGAGGATATTTAATGAAAAGGGCAAGAGAATCGTTCGGCTCACGACTCGGCTTTCTTTTAGTCAGCGCAGGCTGTGCCATCGGCATAGGAAACGTATGGAGATTTCCGTTTGTCGTAGGACAGAACGGCGGCGGAATATTCGTACTCATCTATCTTATCATGCTCGTAATAATGGGACTGCCGGTGCTCTCGATGGAGCTTGCGGTGGGCAGAGCAAGCAAAAAGAGCGCGGTGCTTGCGTATAAGACGCTCGAAAAGCCGGGTACCAAATGGCATATTCACGGATGGTTTGCCATAGTCGGCTGCTACCTGCTCATGATGTACTATACGACGGTTTCCGGTTGGATGCTCAATTATTTCTTTAAGTTTGCGACCGGCACCTTTACCCGCGGCATGGATACCGAGGCATGCGGCAGCGTTTTCTCTGATATGCTTGCCTCTCCCGGCGAAATGGGACTATGGATGGCAATTACGGTCGTAGCGGGCATATTCATTTGCAGCATAGGCGTGCAGAAGGGACTTGAGCGTATCAGCAAGGTAATGATGAGTGCCCTGCTCGTGCTTATTATCGTGCTTGCGGTGCACAGCTTTACGCTTTCCGGCGCGGGCGAGGGAATTCGCTTCTATCTTGTGCCGAATCTTGATAATGTCCGTTCGGTTGGCCTCGGAAATGTTATAGTGGCGGCTATGAATCAGGCATTCTTCACGCTCAGCCTCGGCATTGCGGCTATGGAGATATTCGGCAGCTATATGAGCCGCGAGAGCACGCTGCTCGGAGAGGGTGCGTGCATCTGTGCGCTCGATACCTTCGTTGCGGTCGCTTCCGGACTCATTATTTTTCCCGCATGCTTCAGCTACGGGGTAGAGGTCACGCAGGGACCGAGCCTTATTTTCGTCACCCTGCCGAATGTGTTTGTCAATATGTCCGGCGGGCGTATATGGGGCAGTCTTTTCTTCCTCTTTATGACCTTTGCGTCTTTCTCTACGGTCATTGCCGTATTCGAGAACATCATGTCCTCCTGCATGGACAATTTCGGTTGGAGCCGCAAAAAGGCTGCGGTCATCAACGGTATTATCATTCTGATAGCGAGCATTCCGTGCGTGCTCGGATACAATGTGCTCAGCGGCTTCCATCCTATCGGAGGCAGAGACATACTCGACAGTGAGGACTTTCTCGTCAGCAATATTCTTCTTCCGCTCGGCTCGCTCATCTACCTGTTGTTCTGTGTGACTAAGTGGGGCTGGGGCTTCAAGAATTATCAGGAGGAGGCGAATATCGGTAAGGGTATCAAGGTCGCCTCGTGGATGAAGTGGTACTTCATGATAGTTATTCCGATACTGATAATCGTTATCTTTATTATCGGACTCATCGGCTGATCTTACCGCTGCATGGCTGCGGCGGACAAAAATCAAGAACAAAAGGCGGCATCCGCTGCGTCATGAGACGTGCGGATGCCGTAGTTTTTTTGTTGTGCTGATATGCTGCTTTTGTCGATGGCAGGCTTCTCCCCGAAGTCAAGCCGGTATCTCTTTCGCAGTGCTCTTATGCGAGAGGCGGATGTTGAGCAGCACGATAGCGGAGAGTATCAGTGCTATGCCGATGAGCTTTGCGGGGTTAACGCTCTCGTGAAAGACGAATATGCCGACAAGGCAGCCTACTAGCGGCTCGACTGCTACGAGTACACCGGCGACCGATGCGTCGGTATGACCGAGACCGATGGTGTAGAAGAGATACGGCAGCAGACCGTTAAACAGCGCAAGACCTATCTCCATGGGAATAACGACCGGGTTCGATGCTGTTTTTTCGATAATGGCGATCGGATTTGTCATGAATAGAAAACCGATCGTTCCGAGCAGAAAGGTGTAAAATGTTACGGTGAGCGAGCTGTATTTGCGCAGCGCGTAAACGCCGAAGATGGAATACAGCGAGTAGAACAGTCCCGCGCCGATTCCGATGATCAGGTCGAGCGCTCCGAGGGCGCTGCTGCCGAGCATTCCCGAGACGAGGGCGACGCCGGAAACCGTCAGCACTATTGCGGCGATTTTCTGCGCCGTTATCCTCTCACGAAAAAGAACTGCCGAGAACAGCATTACAAAGACCGGCGAGGTGTAGAGCAGCGAGGCGGCGATGCCTGCCTCAACATTGATAACGGTAGTAAAATAGCAGTAGCTGAACAGTGTGACGCTGATTATTCCGGTGCCGACGAACATCCACATGTCGCGCAGCTGCACGCGCAGCAGCGAGCGGTCGCGTATCAGTATAATAACGAGCAGCATCAGCGTGCATAGACTTATGCGGGTAAATCCGATCTCCTTTGAGTCAAAGCCGTAGTCGGACAGCGCGGAGACAAATATGCTCAGGCATCCCCACAGAGCTCCCGCGAGGACGAGAAATGCGGTAGACAATTTTTTAGACAACGGACGGTCTCCTTATGTGTAAATGATCTCGGCACGTCAGACCGTGCAAACAAAAAATATTATATCACGCATTTTTCGATTGTCAATAATTAAATTATCCGTGCGAATTTTTGCTACGGAAACGATGTACCGCTGTACTCATACGCGCTGCACCGCCGCAGTGAAAAATCCGCAGGGTCTTTTGCGATATTGCGATATTGTACGTGTATATGCCGCGCTGCCGACTCTGCCGTTTTTGCGTTGCCCATCGAGAAAAGTCCGCTCCGCACCGGCTGCCGCGATAATAATGTGCGGATAAAATCAGCCGACCCGGCTTGGAAGAGATAAAAAAGATGCAGAAGCATCGAAAACCGCCTCGTCGCCGTACAAGCGTACGGCAGAGACGGTTTTCGGAGATAGAAAAAACGGATAATCATTCCTTCGGAGAAATCCGACAGGATTTCATCAGCTTTCTCTGTATTTGTGCTGAATATCAGCTTAATGATTGCTCTTATCCGTTTTTTCGGTCTGCGCTTTCTTAGCCTTCCGAGATTTACTTCTGTTCTATATGCTCTATGGTACGCTTAACGCAGTCGGAGATCTTGACCGTGCCGACCTCAAAGATAGAGGTCTCGAGCTTATCGTTATAGCGCTTGCCCCAGTACTCGGGAATGCTCTCGAGACCGTTTGCCATACCGAGGATAGAGCCTACGGTAGCGCCGTTGCAGTCGGTATCGAAGCCGGTCTGAACAGCAAGGCAGATGGAACGGCTGTAATCACCGCCGCCGTAGAGCAGACTTGCGGTAACGACCATTGCATTCGAGAGGGTGTGGCACCAGCCGTGCTCGGTGTACTCATCGTACTCGTCGTGGATGAGCTTGTAAGCCTCCTCCTCGGGCATGCCGTTCTTGTAGTTCTCGAGCACGCGCATAACAGCCTCATAGAAGCGTGAGCTGTACGGGATCTGAGCCAGACCACCGAGGATGATATCCTCGATATTGTCGGTAACTGCTGCGACCGCAAGCGCTGCGGCAACGAACAGCTCGCCGTAGATACCGTTCTTGACGTGCGAGATGCATGCATCGCGGTATGCCATCTCCGCAGCCTTTTCGGGGTCGCCGGGGTTGATGTAGCCGAAATAGTCGCCTCTTATCTGCGCGCCGATCCACTCGCGGAACGGATTCTTATAGATAGCGGACTCGGGCGGCAGGAAGCCTGCAACGAAGTTATGATACGCTACGCGCTCCGCGGTGCAGTACATGCACTTGCCCTGGCTGTCGAGCCAAAGCCATGAAACATCGCGGGAGCAGAAATCTCTCGAGTACTTGTCTATCAGGCGCTGACCGAGAACAACATAGTTCAGATCGTCGTCGCAGATCATATAGTCGAGGGCATCGGCGTAGAAGCGCTGTGAAAAGGGATATTCGTACTTTTTGCATATCTCGTCGTTGATATCTGACTTGTAGATATAGCGCTTCATGGGATAGTTGCCGGTCTCGGTGAGGAACGGGATAAGCTCGTTCGTCTTGATGCCCTCGATGGTCCTTCCGAGCATGCAGCCGCATATTCTGCCCATCCATGCGCCGTGTATCTTGCTCTCGAGGCGGGACTTGTCTACCGTGCCCTTTACCTCGTGCGGACGGCGGAGCAGCTTTATCTCCTCAAGGTCGGACGGCTCGATGTACTTATAGTCGCTGCGCTGCGGGCAGTTCATAACGACGGTATAGAGCACATCGCAGAGCTTCTCTTTCATCTTGCCGTGCGGCAGGTTTGCGATCGACTGGAATACATCCTTGTAGGGCTCGATATCCTTGCCCTCCTCGTAGGACTGCATATACTCGGTCATGATATAGCTCGAATACGACTCGTAGGAATTGAGATTCTCGAGCGGAGGCTCTATCGACTTGACTGTCGAGCCCTCTGAGGTTCTGTTATTGCTGCCGACTACGAGCGAGTCGAGCGAGATGTTGAATTTTTTCGACATTTGTATCAGCTTTCCGAGCTCCGGCATCGTCTCGCCGCTCTCCCACTTCTGGACCGACTGCTTGGTTACCTCGAAGAGCGACGCAAACTGCTCCTGAGACATCTTCAGGCTCGTGCGGAGCTTTGTTATCCGATTATTGATGTTGTTCATTTCTGTCTCCTTGTGTCTTTTATATGTGGCTTATATGTGATATATCTGATTTGCCCGGACGGCAGCCGTGCCTGACAGCTCAGCCCTCTGCGGCTATTCGTGCCTCGACCTCGGCGAGCGTCGGAATGGAATTCGCCGCGCCCATCGTTTCGGTCGCCATAGCGGATGCGGCGGAGGCGCAGCGCATTGCCTCAATGGGTGTCTTGCCGCGGCTTATCGCAGCAGCAAAATAACCGGTAAAGGTATCGCCCGCACCGGTTGTGTCGACCGGCCTTGCCTCATACGGAGCCTGATCTACCGACACTGTGCCGTCGCGATATATGCTGCCGTGACTGCCGAGCGTGAGCACGAGTGCGGTGTTCGGGTAGCGCGCCGCAAATGCCTGCGCTATCTTTTCGGGCTGCTGCTCATCGGTCAGCGCCTGACCCTCGCTGCGGTTTACGATGACATAGCTGCACAGTCCGACGTTTTCGCGGTCAACAGCGCCGTTCATCGGAGACGGGTTCCACAGCACGCGCAGTCCGCGCGCGGATGCTGCCTTGATTATGTAAGCGGTGCAGGGGGTCTCGTTCTGCAGTATGCAGAGATCGCCCGCCGAAAAATGACCTAGCACATCGTCTATCTGAGCCTCGTCAAGCAGGGCGTTTGCACCCGCATAGACTATGATGCAGTTTTCGCCGGAGCTGTCAACCTGTATCATTGCGTGTCCGGTGCGTGCGTCGCGCTGTCTCAGATACTCGGTATTCGCACCGCTCTGCGCGAGCAGCTCGAGCAGCCATTCTCCGTCCTCGCCGATGTTTCCGGCATGGTATATCTCGCCGCCAGCACGCGCGGTCGCTATAGACTGGTTAAGTCCCTTGCCGCCTGCGTGTGTCGACAGCGCGGCAGCCGAAATCGTCTCGCCGGGCTGAACGATGCGGTCAAGCTCGTAGACATAATCTATATTACATGAGCCGAAGTTCAATACTTTCATTCTGTTTATAATCCTCCCATATGAATTATAGTCTCAAATAATGAACACTTCAACCACCCGTCGATTGACTTTTTGACAACCGCAGGTTGACCGCCTTTGTGTGCAATGAATTTCAATGCAGAATATTCGGCAGGATCCGCCGTTTTTTATTTTCGGCACGGATTTTGCTTCGGCTATTGACAGAATCGGCGCGGCATGGTATAATAAGCGCGTACTTTAAATTGGTCCGGCGAGGCCATCAAGGACAGCAAATGCGAATATCGGCATCTGCGCGGCTGCGGCTGTGCGGGAATTGTCATTATGCTATCGTTTTTTGTGCTGCTCTTGATGGGGCAGCATTTTTTGTATCCGCGCTTGAACGCAACACCGATCCGCCATTTGAATCATCGGAGGTAAACCATGCCCTACACAGCTAACGCAGCAGGAATAAACACCGCGCCGGAGCAGCACGTCGTCTCCGATCGTTCTGCGGATAATTGTTTCTTTTCGCGCGAGAAGATTTCGGAGCTTATTTCCGACAGAGATAATATTGTTATTTTACCCGGCTTTGTTGATGTACATGTACATCTTCGTGAGCCGGGCTTTTCTTACAAGGAGACGATATATTCCGGCAGCCGCGCATGCGCGCACGGAGGCTACACTGCCGTCTGTGCCATGCCGAATCTCTCGCCCGTGCCGGACAGCCTGCCGCATCTGCGTGAGGAGCTGGATATAATCGAGCGCGACGCAGCGATCCGTGTGCTTCCGTACGGCGCGATAACGCGCGGCGAGGCGGGCTGCGAGCTGTCGGATATGGATGAGCTTGCGCCGTATGTTGTCGCGTTCTCGGACGACGGACGCGGCGTGCAGGCCGACGGTATCATGCGTGAGGCAATGCTTCGTGCGGCGTCGCTCGGAAAGCTGATAGTTGCGCACTGCGAGGACAATTCGCTGCTGCGCGGCGGATACATTCACGACGGCGAGTATGCCCGCGCGCACGGACATCGCGGCATCTGCTCGGAATCCGAATGGAGGCAGATAGAACGCGATCTCGGACTTGTTCGCGAGACGGGCTGCGGCTACCATGTCTGCCACATTTCGACCGCCGAGAGCGTCCGACTGATACGCGAGGCAAAGCGCGAGGGGCTGAATGTCACGGCGGAGACCGCACCGCATTATCTGCTGCTCGACGAGCGGGATATGCAGGAGGACGGACGCTTCAAGATGAATCCGCCGCTCCGCTCACCCGCAGACCGCGAGGCACTGATCGAGGGCATTGCGGACGGCACGATAGATATGATAGCGACCGACCACGCGCCGCACGCAGCGGAGGAGAAGAGCCGCGGACTTGAGCGCAGCGCAATGGGAATAGTAGGCATAGAAACTGCATTTCCGCTGATGTATACTTATCTGCTCGGCGAGGGCATAATTACAATGGAGCGGCTGCTCGAGCTGCTGCACACCGCGCCCTGCCGCCGCTTCGGCATCGATACCGGCGACGACTTTACCGTGTTCGACCTCGGCGCGGAGTATACGGTCGACCCCGAGAGCTTTATATCAAAGGGACACAGTACGCCGTTTGCGGGCAGGAGCGTAAAGGGACGCTGCCTTTGCACGGTATCGGGCGGCAGGACGGCTTACCTTGACGAGGGCTTTTCCGAGCTACTCGGAAACGTAAGAGCGCAGTGAGATCGGCGAAGCCCGGAAAATGAACAAGAACAGACGAGAGTGGATTGAAATATGAAAAAGGGAATATTCGAGATAACCGAAAATACAGCCGTAGCGCCGGATGTTATGCGAATGCGCCTCGGCGGCGACTGCTCGGCGATAACGCGCCCGGGGCAGTTTGTAAATATCGCGCTGGACGGGCTGTATCTGCGCCGACCGATATCGGTGTGTGACTGCTGCGGCGATGAGCTTACGATAATATACAAGGTGGTCGGACACGGCACGGCTCAGATGAGCCGTATGGCACCGGGTGAGCGGCTCGACATACTCAGCGGGCTCGGCAACGGCTATGACCTCTCGCTCTCGGGCGAGCGACCGCTGCTGCTCGGCGGCGGTGTCGGAGTGCCCCCGCTGTACTGGCTTGCGCGCCGCCTCTACGAGGAGGGACGGCACGTCACTGCGGTGCTCGGCTTTAACCGTGCGGACGAGATATTCTACGAGCGCGAGCTGCGCGAGCTCGGTGCGGATGTCATTGTAACGACGGTCGACGGATCGTACGGCGTGCGCGGCTTTGTCACCGATGCGATGGGGTCGCTCGACTACACCTACTTTTACACCTGCGGACCAGAGCCGATGCTGCGCGCGGTATACGGCGCGGCAAAAACGGAGGGCGAGCTCAGCTTTGAGCGGCGGATGGGCTGCGGCTTCGGCGCATGCATGGGCTGCTCGTGTAAGACGATAACGGGAAACAAGCGTATCTGCCGCGAGGGACCCGTCATGAAACGGAGTGATATCATATGGGAAGGCTGAATGTGAATCTGTGCGGCATCGAGCTCGATAATCCGATAATTCCCGCCTCGGGGACCTTCGGCTACGGCTACGAGTTTGCCGAATACTACGATATAAACTGCCTCGGCAGCTTCTCCTTCAAGGGAACGACCGCCGAGCCGCGATTCGGAAATCCCACACCGCGCATAGCAGAAACACCGAGCGGAATGCTGAACGCGGTCGGACTTCAGAATCCGGGAGTGGAGAGGGTGATAAGCGAGGAGCTTCCGCGCCTTGCCCGCTGCTTTCATAAGCCCGTCATGGCGAATGTCAGCGGCTTCTCGATAGACGAGTACCGACATGTGTGCGAGCTGCTGGGCAGAGAGGAGCAGGTCGGCTGGCTCGAGGTGAACATCAGCTGTCCGAATGTTCACGGCGGCGGTATGAGCTTCGGCACCGACCCGCATGCTGCGGAGGCTGTTACACGCGCGGTGCGTGAGGTGACGGACAAGCCGATAATAATGAAGCTCTCGCCGAATGTGACCGACATTACCGAGATAGCCCGTGCCTGCGAGAGCGGGGGAGCGGACGGAATAAGTCTTATAAATACCGTGCTCGGAATGCGCATTGACCTTGCCCGCCGCCGTCCGCTGCTTGCGAATGTCACGGGCGGACTGTCAGGCAGCGCACTGCTGCCGATAGCGATAAGAATGGTGTATCAGGTCTCCCGCGCGGTCTCGGTGCCGGTCGTCGGACTCGGCGGTGTGTCAAGCGCGGAGGACGTTATCGAGATGATGCTCGCAGGTGCGACCGCAGTCGAGGTCGGCGCCGCGAATCTTATCGACCCCTATGCCTGCAAAAATATTATCGAGGCTCTGCCTGCGACCATGGACAAATACAGAATAGAAAACCTTGCCGATATTATAGGAGGATGCCACAATGAATAAGGACGTAATTATTGCCTGCGATTTCCCCGGAGCCGCTCAGACGTATGCTTTTCTCGACCTCTTTACCGAGGAAAAGCCGTTTGTCAAGATAGGCATGGAGCTGTTCTACTCGGCCGGACCAGAGATCGTTCGTGAAATAAAGCGCCGCGGACACAAGATATTCCTCGACCTCAAGCTTCACGATATCCCCAATACCGTCGGACGCTCAATGGCAGTGCTTTCCGGACTCGATGTTGATATCTGCAATCTTCACGCCGCAGGCGGCAGCGAGATGATGCGTGCAGCGGTCAAGGGACTGACCCGTGAGGACGGCAGCCGTCCGCTGCTTATTGCGGTAACTATGCTGACCTCGATAGATGAGGAGAGAATGAACGGTGAGCTCGGTATTCAGGGCTCGCTGCCCGATACGGTCATGAAGTATGCGCTTTGTGCGCGTGACTCGGGACTCGACGGAGTTGTTTGCTCGCCGCTTGAGGCTCAGGCGGTGCACGAGACCTGCGGCGGGAGCTTTCTTACCGTAACGCCCGGCATCCGCTTCTCGGGCGGCGCGGAGGGCGATCAGAAGCGCGTCACTACTCCCGCACGCGCCCGCGAGATCGGCTCGGATTACATAGTCGTCGGCAGACCGATAACCGCAGCAGCCGACCCGGTGGAGGCTTACCGCCGCTGCGTTCGCGAGTTTCTCGGCTGATACGGCGGCACGGCGGTAGCCGTCTCAGGTATGATATACACGAATATTTAAGCTAATATAAACGTAGAGCGGCGATGCCGCAAGGAGGAGAAGAGAGATGCAGAAAACAAATCTGAAGCAGAAACTGATAGCGACCGACCTTTTGTCGATAGGCGCGGTGTTCTTCCGACCGGACGAGCCGTTCACATGGGCGAGCGGTATCAAGAGTCCGGTATACTGCGATAACCGCCTGACCCTGACCGCTCCGGGCGTTCGCGGCGATATCGAGAACGGACTTGCCGCTCTCATCCGCGAAAATTATCCAGATGCAGAGGTGCTGATGGGCACATCCACCGCAGGCATAGCACATGCGGCTATCACCGCGCATCTGCTTGATCTGCCGATGGGCTATGTCCGCAGCGGCGCAAAGGATCACGGCAGACAGAACCGCATCGAGGGCAAGCTCGAGCGCGGGCAGCGCATTGTAGTTGTCGAGGATCTTATCTCCACCGGCGGCAGCGTTATCGAGGTGGTCGATGCACTGCGCGAGGCGGGTGCAGAGGTGCTCGGAGTCGTCAGCATCTTTACATACGGAATGCAGCGCGGACTCGACCGTCTTGCGGATGCAAAGGTCAAAAACATCTCGCTGACTAATTTCGACGTTATTGCGGAGGTCGCTGCGGAGCTCGGCTACATTAAAAATGAGGATATTGCGCGCCTTATCGCCTTCCGCAACAACCCGTCCGACGAGAGCTGGATAGGAGGTGCGGACAGATGAGAAGCCTTATCGACATAATGGAGCTGTCGACCGATGAAATAGAGGGGCTGATAAATACGGCGCTTGACATTATCGACAAGCCCGAAAAATACAACGAGTGCTGTCGTCACCGCAAGCTCGCAACGCTGTTCTTCGAGCCCTCGACCCGTACCCGTCTGAGCTTTGAGGCGGCAATGTACGAGCTCGGCGGAAATGTTATCGGCTTCTCCGAGGCAGCATCGAGCTCGGCTTCCAAGGGCGAGAGCGTCGCGGATACCGTCCGCGTAGTCAGCTGCTATGCGGACATCATCGCAATGCGTCATCCTAAGGAGGGTGCGCCGCTCGTTGCGGCACGCAATGCGACCGTTCCGATAATCAACGCAGGCGACGGCGGACACAACCATCCGACACAGACGCTCGCCGATCTGCTCACCATCCGCCGCGAAAAGGGCGGCTTTGAGGGGCTGACCATCGGACTGTGCGGAGACCTGAAGTTCGGACGCACCGTTCATTCGCTCATCCATGCAATGTCGAGATATGCTGGCGTGAAGTTCGTGCTCATCTCGCCCGAGGAGCTGCGCGTTCCCCGCTACATCATCTCGGAGGTGCTCGAGCGCGGCGGTATACCGTATGCCGAGACCACGAGCCTTGAGGAGGCAATGCCGGAGCTTGATATTCTCTATATGACCCGCGTACAGAAGGAGCGCTTCTTTAATGAGGCGGACTACTTGCGTCTGAAGGACAGCTACATCCTGACCCCGGAAAAGCTGCGCGGAGCACGCAGCGATATGTCGGTGCTGCATCCGCTGCCGAGAGTAAACGAGATATCGGTTGCGGTCGACGACGACCCGCGCGCCTGCTATTTCAAGCAGGTACTGTGCGGCAAATATATGCGCATGGCGCTTATTCTCAAGCTGCTGGAGGTACAGATATGATAATCGGACAGATAAGAGACGGGATAGTTCTCGACCATATCACGGCGGGAAACGGTATCAGGATATATGACATTCTCGGGCTCGGAAAGCTCGACTGCACCGTTGCTATGATAAAGAACGCCGACAGCTCAAAGATGGGCAAGAAGGACATCATCAAGGTCGGGCAGGTCATCGACCTCGACTTTGCCGTGCTCGGTTATATAGATCCCGGTATCACCGTCAACATCATCCGCGACGGTAAGCTGCTCAAGCGCGAGCATCTTTCGCTGCCCGAGCGCGTTACGGGCATAATCAAGTGCAAAAATCCCCGCTGCATCACCTCCTGCGAGCAGGAGCTTGAGCAGGAGTTCAGACTGACCGACCGCGAGAACAAGGTATACCGCTGTGTTTACTGTGACAGTGAGGCGCCACGCGACGCAGAATAAAAGGCAGCCGCATACATAAGTATAAGGAGAAGAAAATGAAGAGAACCGATATAAGGAAGATACTTATCATAGGCTCCGGTCCTATCGTCATAGGTCAGGCAGCCGAGTTTGACTATGCGGGCACACAGGCATGCCTTGCGCTCAAGGAGGAGGGCTACGAGGTCATTCTCGTCAACTCAAACCCCGCGACGATAATGACCGATACCACCATTGCCGACAAGGTGTACATGGAGCCGCTTACGCTTGAATATGTAGCAAAGATAATCCGTTACGAGCGCCCCGACGCGATAGTTCCCGGCATCGGCGGACAGACCGGTCTTAACCTTGCAATGCAGCTCGAGAAGAAGGGCATCCTCCGCGAATGCGGTGTTGAGCTGCTCGGTACGAGCAGCGAGAGCATCGAGCGTGCAGAGGACAGAGAACTGTTCAAGGAGATGTGCGAGTCGATGGGCGAGCCTGTCATCCCGTCCGAGATAACCTATAATATCGAGGAGGCGAGAGCCGCGGCAGAGCGCATCGGCTACCCGATAGTTCTGCGTCCCGCGTTCACTCTCGGAGGTACGGGCGGCGGCTTTGCCGAGAATGCTGCGGAGCTTGAGGAGCTTGCTCCGAATGCGTTCGCACTCTCTCCCGTTCATCAGGTGCTCATCGAGAAGAGCGTCAAGGGCTATAAGGAGATAGAGTTCGAGGTAATGCGCGACGGCGACGATAACGCCATCCCGATCTGCGGCATGGAAAATGTCGACCCGGTCGGCGTTCACACCGGCGACTCCATCGTCGTTGCACCCATTCTCTCGCTCTCCGACAGCGACCGCGACATGCTCTGCGACAGTGCGCTGCGCATCATCCGTGAACTCAAGATATCCGGCGGCTGCAATGTCCAGTTTGCGCTCGATCCCTGCTCGAGCCGCTATTATCTCATCGAGGTCAATCCGAGAGTTTCTCGCTCCTCCGCGCTTGCCTCCAAAGCGAGCGGTTATCCCATCGCGCGCGTTACCGCAAAGATAGCGGTCGGCATGACCCTTGCCGAGATACCCGTTGCGGGCGGCACGGCAGCTATCGCTCCGAGCCTCGACTATATCGTTGCAAAGTTCCCGCGCTTCCCGTTCGATAAGTTTACTACCGTTCCGAATACTCTTGGTACGCAGATGAAGGCAACGGGTGAGGTCATGGGTATCGGCTCGACCCTTGAGGAGTGCTTCCTTAAATCGGTCCGTTCGCTCGAGATAGGTGTGTGCCATCTCCGTCTCGAGCGCTTCGATTCGGTAGGCAGCGCTGAGCTGCTGTCATACGTTTCGGTATTCCATGACGACAATATATATGCGATAGCGGAGCTATTGCGCCGCGGCGAGAGCATCGAGCGTCTGCATAAGGCTACCATGATAACCGAGCTGTTCCTCGAGTGTATCGCGCGCATCGTTGATATGGAGAAGAAGCTCGCCGCCGCGCCGAACGATCTCGCGCTGCTGCGCGAGGCAAAGATCATGGGCTTCTCGGATAAGTACATCGCACTGCTCTGGAACCTCTCCGAGATTGATGTATACAAGCTGCGCCGCGAAAGCGGTATCATCCCAGCGTTCCGCATGGTCGATACCCTCCACACCGGCAGCTACATAGCATATCTCTATTCCTCCTACACCGGCGAGAATCAGTCCCGCCTTACCGATAAAAAGAAGATAGTCGTGCTCGGTGCGGGTCCTATCCGTATCGGTCAGGGCGTCGAGTTTGACTACTCCACCGTTCACGCGGTGCAGACCATTCGCCGCGCGGGCTACGAGGCTATCATCATCAATAACAACCCCGAGACGGTCTCCACCGACTATACCACATCGGACAAGCTCTATTTCGAGCCGCTCACTCCCGAGGATGTTATGGCTATCATCGACTATGAGCAGCCCGACGGCGTTATCGCCTCGCTCGGCGGTCAGACGGCTATTAACCTTGCGCAGCCGCTCGCAGAGCGCGGTGTTAAGATAATCGGCACCGACTGTGAGGCTATCGAGCGTGCAGAGAACCGCAAGAGCTTCGAGCGCATTCTTCGCGAGCTCTGTATCCCGCAGCCGCAGGGCAGGGCGGTCACTAATGTCGAGGACGGAATCCGCGCCGCCGCAGAGATCGGCTACCCCGTGCTTGTACGGCCGAGCTTTGTTCTCGGCGGCAGAGCTATGGAGATAGTGGCGAATGAGGAGATGCTCCGCCATTACCTCAAGACTGCGGTCGAGGTCGATACCGACAAGCCCGTGCTTGTCGATCACTATATCCAGGGTAAGGAGGTCGAGGTCGACGCGGTCTGCGACGGTCACGACGTATTTGTTCCCGGTATAATGGAGCTTGTCGAGCGTACGGGCGTACATTCGGGCGACTCCATCAGTGTTTATCCGTCCTATTCCATCTCGGATAAGGTCAAGGGTACCATCCTCGGCTACGCAAAGAAGCTCGGTCTCGGCATCGGTATCGTAGGCTTGTACAACATCCAGTTTATCGTTGACGAGCACGACGATGTTTATATTATCGAGGTCAACCCGCGCTCCTCGCGTACCGTACCGTTCCTCTCCAAGGCAACCGGATACTCGCTCGCCGATATTGCGACCGATGTCATACTCGGCAAGAGCCTCAAGGAACAGGGTATCTTCGGCATCTATCCCGATGAAAAGAGCCGCCACTACGTTAAGGCGCCCGTGTTCTCGTCCGGCAAGCTCAAGGGCCTGGATTTCTATCTCTCCCCCGAGATGAAGTCTACGGGCGAAGCTATCGGCTACGACCGCTCGCTCTCCCGCGCAATGTACAAGGCGCTTCAGGCATCGGGCATGAAGCTGCAGAACTACGGCACCGTTGTCGTTACCCTTGCCGACGAGGACAAGGAGGAGGCGCTCCCGATGGTGCGCAGCTTCTACAATATGGGCTTTAACATCGCCGCTACCGTGGGTACGGCGGAATTTCTCAAGAAGAACGGCATCCGCACACATAAGCTCGGTAAGATATCCGAGGGCAGCAACGAGATACTTGATTTCATCCGATCCGGCTTTGTCAGCTATGTTATCAACACACGTGCGATATCCTCCGGCGTTCACTATAAGGACGGCGGCGAGATACGCCGCTGCGCGACCGAAAACGGTGTTACTATCTTTACATCGCTCGATACCGTGCGCATCGTCACCGAGGTGCTTGAAGAGATGACAATTTCGGTATCTACTATAGATGCCGAGTGATTGGTGAGGCTAAAATCGTCCGGATCGAAAAAGCGAAAACAAGCTATGATAATTGATTTTTAGTATCTCCAAAATAGCTGATAAGGGGTCGGAATCCTGACGGATTCCTGCTTAGAATTCAATGTTTTCGCTTTTTCTGCGCCCGATTTCGCACCGCGACGTACGATAGTACGCCTTGCGGCACGAAATCGAACACTCCAAACGATTTTATCTCTCCCCGACTCGGGTTGGCTTTTCCTATTCAAAAGCAAAGCGGGCTGCCATACAGCATAATATCTCATCCGCCGCAGGCTTTTTACGGTCTGCGGCGGATCTTTAGTTTCATCACGCTTAATTGTGAAACACAGCCCCTGTTCAAATTCCGCGCAGGTTCCATTCGCCCTGACACGTTAACCCTGCGGTAAATTGTTACGTTTTTTCGGAGCGGCGTGAAAAGGTTGACGGCGGGAGTGCTGTTTGGTATAATAAAGAAGTATAATACATCAGAGAGATATACCGCAGACGGATGTCATTGAGCTATGTGTGAATGCTGTTGCCTATATATGCTGCGCTGTTGTATGATGAAAGTAAGTAAGCCGATATGCCGACGAAAGGCGAGAACCGAAAGGAGACGATAGATGAAGCTGCTGAAGCTCGGAAACCGTAATATACCCGCCCTTGAGCGAACCCGTACCGCGCTGACCGAAAAGCTGCGCGAGTCTGCGCTGTCGGTGCTGCCGATAATGCTGATAGTAACGCTGCTCTGCCTATGCATAGCACCGATGCAGCCGGAGCTGCTGCTCTCATTTCTTTTGGGCACGGTCATGCTCGTGGTCGGAATGGGACTGTTTTCGCTCGGGGCGGAGCACTCGATGACCGAGATAGGAAACAAGATAGGAACGGCGCTGACGCGGACGAGAAATCTTCCGCTCATACTCGGCGTGTCGTTTATTCTCGGCTTTGCTATAACGATAGCCGAGCCGGATCTTCAGGTGCTCGCGGACACCGTTCCGCATATCGACAGCACGGTTCTGCTCGCTGTCGTTGGCGCGGGCGTGGGGCTGTTCATGTCGGTGTGCATGCTCCGCATAATGTACGGTGTCAGGCTCAGATGGGTGCTGCTCGGAAGCTATGCCGTCGTTTTTCTGCTCGCATCGCTCACCGACCCGCGCTTTCTTTCCATCGCCTTTGATTCGGGCGGAGTCACAACGGGACCGATGACCGTACCGTTCATACTTGCACTTGGCGTGGGAGTTTCAAATGTGCGAAGTGACGACCGCGCGGAAGCGGACAGCTTCGGACTTGTCGCGCTTTGCTCGATAGGTCCGATAATCGCCGTTATGCTGCTCGGGCTTCTCGTTGGTGACAGCGAGGGCGCATTCGAGCTTGTATCTGCAAGCTACGGCAGCACCGTTGAGATAGGTCGAGGCTTTATCTCGGCGCTGCCCGTTTACATCAGGGAGACGGCGGTCGCTATGCTGCCGATAATCGCTATCTTTCTGTTATTTCAGCTGCTCGTTTTTCGCATGAGCCGTCGGAGATTCCTTTCGGTGCTGTTCGGTATAGCGTATACATACGTCGGGCTCGTTCTGTTTCTCACGGGCGTAAACGTCGGCTTTTCCGCGCTCGGTGCGGCACTCGGCGCTGCTATGACCGAGGGGTGGCTGAGGTATCTGCTTATCCCGCTGTCGGCGCTGCTCGGATGGTTCATTATCTCGGCTGAGCCTGCGGTCGCAGTGCTCGAGCATCAGATAGAAGAGGTCAGTGCGGGCGCGATATCAGGCAAGGTCATAAAGCGCAGCCTGTCGTTCGCGATAGCTCTCGCAATGGCGCTCTCAATGCTGCGCGTGATGACCGGAATATCGCTGCTCTGGTTTACTGTGCCCGGCTATGCCGCCTCGCTCCTGCTGTCGTTCTTCGTGCCCGACATATATACCGCCATTGCATTCGATTCGGGCGGCGTCGCGTCGGGTCCGATGACCGCAACCTTTATGCTTCGCTTTATGATGGGCGCGAGTCTCGCGCTCGGCGGGGATGTGCTGTCGGATGCTTTCGGAATAGTCGCGCTTGTCGCAATGATGCCGCTGCTGTCTATACAGCTCGTCGGTTTTTACTACGGCAGGATCGCGCCGAAGCGTCAGCCCGAGCCCGAGAGCTACGGCGATTACGATATTATCGAGCTGTGGGAGGAGTCCGCATGAACTATGTTATTTCGATAACCAAGCCCGAGGCGATGCCGCATCTTGAGCAGCTCTGCGGCGAGCTGTCCGTTCCGATATGCGTGAGTATGCACGGCAGAGGAACGGCGACGGGAAGTATGCGCGAGCTGCTCGGAATAGAGTCGAGCGAGCGGCAGGTAATGCTGTCGGTCGCATCGCGTGAGAAAACAAGGGTGCTTATAGAGGAGCAGCGACGCAGACTGCATCTCGGTGTACCGGGGCACGGGATAGTCATCGCCGTGCCGATAAAAAGCGTAGGAGGAGGCAAGACAATGGCAATGCTGAGAGGAAACGAGCCGATGGAAAAGAGCGCGCCGCCGCAGAGCTGCTCGCACGAGCTGATAGTGATAATTGCGGGCAAGGGGCAGACCGATCGCGTTATGAACGCAGCTCGCGAGGCGGGAGCACGCGGCGGTACCGTGCTGCACGGAAAGGGCACAGGCAGCGGTGCGGAGAAATTTCATAATATCTCCATTGCAGAGGAGAAGGAGGTAATTCTCATCGTCTCCGATACCGAAAATAAGGCTGCCATCATGCGCGCCGTGCTCATGAAGGCGGGACCCGATACCGAGTCGGGCGCGGTGGTCTTTTCGCTGCCGACGACCGCGGTCGCGGGCTTCGGCTTTCCCGATACCGAGCTGTGAGATGATAATTTTGCTGTTATTTCGGAGTATTTATGCATATATCGTGCAATTATTAATTCGCAGATGCGCGTTTAATATGCCTATCAAGAGACGGCATTGTCTTAGATTAATAGAAACGAAAAAATGTGTAATACTAAATATGTGTGCCATGCGGCAGGGAGGGAAAAATGAAAACAATTGCGTTTTTTGACTCGAAAAAATATGATATAGAAGCCTTTGAGACGGTGAATGGCGGCAGATACGAGCTGCGCTGGTACGACACAAAGCTGAGCATCGACTCGGTCGAGCTCGCGCGCGGGAAGGATGCCGTGTGCTGCTTTGTAAACGATACCGTCGACCGCGCGGTTATAGACCGGCTGTGCGATATGGGTATCGGGCTGCTGCTCGTCCGCTGCGCGGGCTACAACAATGTCGATCTGTCCGCTGCAAAGGGCAGACTGCGCGTTATGCGCGTGCCCGCCTACTCGCCGCACGCTATCGCGGAGCATGCGATGGCACTGCTGCTGACGCTCGAGCGAAAGATACACAAGGCATATATCCGCTCGCGTGATTTCAATTTCGACCTGACCGACCTGACAGGACATACCCTGTACGGAAAGACGGTCGGCGTCGTAGGTACGGGCAAGATAGGCTATGCCTTTGCAAACATCTGCCGCGGCTTCGGCATGCGCGTGCTCGCGTCCGACCCGTATCCGAATCCGTCGCTTGAAGCGGAGTACGTTTCGCTCGACCGTTTGATAGAGGAGAGCAATGTCATCTCGCTGCACTGCCCGCTGACCGATGAAAACTATCACATGATAAACGCCGATACCATCGCGCGCATGAAGGACCGCGTTGTGATAATCAACACGTCGCGCGGCGGGCTTATCGACTCTGCGGCGCTGCTCGCGGGTCTTAAGGGCGGAAAGATACGCGCTGCGGGACTTGATGTTTATGAGGAGGAGGCGGGGCTGTTCTTCAGTGATAACTCGGCAAAGGTCGATATTGCCGACACACTGCGCCTACTCATCTCGCTGCCGAATGTCGTCGTCACCTCACATCAGGGCTACCTGACGTATGAGGCGCTGCACAATATTGCCTCAACAACGCTCGAAAATGCCGATGCATTCTTTGGCGGCAGAGAGAGCGAAAATGAGGTCGGAATCTGACAATGTGCGGATGCAGCGCGATTAATGCTTGCGACACCGTTCAGAGGTTTAATATATTTAGATCGAGGTATGGACCTTGCGCAAAAGCCCGAACAGTGTCACGGCTGCGGTTGGATGCAGATACTACGGAATAATTCAGAAAGTAAAACAGCGATATCGGGGGCGAACATGTCCCCGATATCGCTGTTTTTGCCGTAACCGTCGGCGCTTGTATAGCATCGTGCTCGGCATGCCGTGCGGCTGCGCCGATGCCCGATCACTTACCGAAATATCTCTTGAGCAGACCTGCGAAAGCCTTGCCGTGCCGGGCTTCGTCTCTTGCCATCTCATGTACGGTGTCGTGAATGGCATCGAGGTTCAGCTTCTTTGCGAGAGCTGCGAGCTCGGTCTTACCCTTGGTCGCGCCGCACTCAGCCTCTACACGCATGGCAAGGTTGCGCTCGGTGGAATCGGTAACGCACTCGCCGAGCATTTCTGCGAACTTAGCTGCGTGCTCAGCCTCCTCAAGTGCTGCCTTCTCCCAGTACAGACCTATCTCGGGATAGCCCTCTCTGTGTGCGACTCTCGACATAGCGAGATACATGCCGACCTCGGAGCACTCGCCCTCAAAATTAGCGCGGAGACCGTCAATGATCTCCTGCGGGCAGTCCTTTGCAATGCCGACAACATGCTCGGCAGCCCATGTCATCCCCTCGTCGTCCTTTACCTCAACGAACTTGTCTCCTGTTGCTTTGCAGCGGGGGCAGAGGTCGGGACGGACATCAGACTCAATTATTTCACCGCAAACGGTACATCTCCACTTTTTCATACGAATTTTCTCCTTTCCAGATCTTCGTTTTATGGGATGATCTCCCCGACATGATTATAGCAAAATATCTGTACAAAGTCAATATTTACCGAAAAATTGTTTTCTCGACTCGATAATCTTTTGCAAACAGCAATAATTGTCGACAAACACCGCCGCACATTTCGCTTGTAATAATAATCAAACAAAATACCGCCCGGCTGAGGTGCCGGACGGCAGGGGCATATTATTCAACGAGCTTGTTTGCCCAGTCGCCGCGGCGGAGTAGCAGATATCCGATCAGCGCCTTGATGATGTCGGTAAATGTGACTATAACAAAGGCGGTATGTATCTCAAGCCCGACGATGTTCATCAGCAGATACGCGAGCGGAGCGACGAAAAAGCACATGAAGATACTGTCGAACAGCATGGTGACGAGTATTTTTCCACCCGAGCGCAGCGTGAAGTACGAGCAGTAGCCGAAGGCGGCGAACGGCGTTGCCGCAGCGGTGATTATTATCATAAAGGTCGCGAGCGAGCGCACCTCGTCTGTCGTATTGTAAATGCGCGGAAAGAGGGGCGAGAGTGCGATGAGCAGTCCGCTTATCACTACCGTGCAGCACATTGAAAAGGCTATCATCTTGCGGTTTGCGTCCTTTGCCTCTTCTATCCTGCCGGCGCCGAGATGGTTGCCGAGTATGATGGCGATAGCGCTGCCGAGCGACTTGTAGACGATATCGAATACCTCAGCGACCGTGAGACAGATGTTCTGCGCCGCAACGACGGTGAGCCCCGCTCCCGAGTATATCTGATTGCGGAACGTCATGCCGAACACCCACAGACCCTCGTTGAGCATGAGCGGCATGCCCTTGACGGTTATCTCGCGCACGAGATGCCCCGGAATGTAGAGCGAGCGGAACGCGCCGACCGCGAACGGACAGCGGAGCTTGTTTCTGTGCGTCCATACAGCGAGCACGGCGAGCTCGACAAAGCGCGAGGTAACAGTCGCTATCGCAGCGCCTACCGCACCGAGCTTTGGCGCGCCGAGCAGACCGAAGATGAGTATGAGATTCAGACAGAAGTTAGTCACGACCGCCGCGATGCTTGCGACCATCGGGATCATAGCGCTGCCGGTCTCGCGAAGCGTTGACGAATACGCCTGAGAAAGCGCATACGGTACAAGTCCGAACAGCGCCGCAAGCAGGTATTTTTTGCCCTCCGCAAGCGTCAGCGCCGTGTCTGCGCCCGAGCCGTCAGCGTGCAGAAAAAGCGATATCAGCCCGTCGCCGAAGCATAAAAAAATTGCGATGCCGACCGCTGCCGTCAGGAGATTGACTATTAACTTGAAGCGAAAGGTATAGCGAACGCCGTCCGTGTTTCCGGTACCGTGATACTGCGCCGTGAATATCCCCGCCGCCGAGACCGCGCCGAAGAGCAGCAGCTGCAGCACGAACAGCAGCTGATTGACGATGGATACGCCCGACATTACCTCTGTGCCGAGCCGCCCGACCATAATGTTGTCGAGCAGGCTGACAAAGTTGGTTATTCCGTTCTGTATCATTATCGGCACCGCCACCGCAAGAACCGAGCGGTAGAATGCCTTGCTTCCTATGTATTTTTTAATGTTAGCCATATATCTTTCTTTTCGGCTGCCGTGTGCCGCGGCAGTCTTGTTTTTCTCAGAAATTAAAGGTACAAGAGCAGCTATTGTTCCGCTCTTGTACCTATGAATATTAATCGCTTCCCGCTCCGCGCGCCGATGTACGGTATGCAGAGCAACTGTGCCCGCTCTCTTGCCGGGGAAAGCCGCGAGCCGAATCGTGCAGGTCTCTGCGGTTATCAGAAGAATCTCGAATGCAGGAACTCACTGCTTATCCGCAGTGACTCGAACGGATCGCCGGGGCAGTTGTCAAGCTCAACGATATAATGCTTGCAGCCGACCTTCTGGCAGGATTCGATGAGTCCCTCCCACCACATGTTGCCCTGACCGACCTCGGTATAATAGGGGGTAGGCATGTCGTTTACGCGCTTGATAGCCATATCCTTGAGGTGGACGATTGCGAGACGGCTGCCGAGACGGTCCTCTATGAGATGGCGGACATCGCAGCCGCCGTGATGCGCCCAGTAGGTATCAAGGGTGAATACGAGGTTTGGAGAGGTGTTGTCGATTATCATGTCATACGGAATTCTTCCGTCGGGGAGACGGATGAACTCGTGGTTATGCTGATGGTAGCTGAAGCGGTAGCCTGCCTTTTCGGCATCCGCCGCCATCTTGTTCAGGTCGACGACGAGCTGCTCATATTCCTCAACGGTGTCTGCCCACCAGCCGCCGATGCCCATGATGTTGTCTGCGAGACCGAGCGCCTTATGCTCCTCGAGTGCTCTCGGAAATTCGTCGCGGTATTTCTCGTATATATCGTGCGTACCGATGATATCAAGACCGGCATCGCGTGCGAGCTTTCCGTATGCCTCGTAGGAGATATCGCCATCGGTCGGGTGTCCTGCGGTCTGTATCTCATCGTAGCCGAGCTTCTTCAGGCGTTCAAAGGTACGCTTAATATCGTCCTCTGTATTCATAAAGTCGCGAACGGTAAATACCTGTGCGCCTATCTTTTCCAGTTTTTCCATTGGAATATCCTCCGATACTTTTCGGTTGCGGGTGCGGCAAAAATATACCGTTACCCTTGTGTCTCGATTATATCACAAATACATATATAAAATCAATGCTTTTTGCAAAAAAGCGCAGACCGAGAATCGCCTTCGAAGCAAAAACGGGACCGCTTGCGGCGATCCCGTTTGAAAATATGCTTTTGCTTTCGGCTGTTGCGGCGGTATACATTCAAGGATTTGATATGAAGAGCCGCGCCGATGTGAGGCGATTACTTTGTTGTGCGAACTGCGTCGAAGGTCTCCGTTACCTCCTTATCGGGAGCCTTGGTCGCAATGCTGACGATAACGGTCAGGAGTATCGCAACTATGAATGCGGGCAGCAGCTCATAGATATCGAGTACAGAGCCCTTGAACGCCTCACGGATGATGAACTTCCAGATAAAGACGGTTGCGCCGCCGCTTATCATGCCCGCGAGTGCGCCCCACTTAGTGGTGCGTTTCCAGAAGAGCGCGCAGAGGATAATGGGACCGAATGCAGCGCCGAAGCCCGCCCATGCGAACGAAACGATACGGAATACCGAGGAGCTCGGGTCGCGTGCGAGGAAGATACCTATGACCGAGATGACAACGACCGTGACACGGGCAAGTATCATCTTAGCGCGCTCGGAGAGGCGTACATGCATGGTGTCGACGAGGATATCCTGCGTAATGCTCGAGGATGCAGCTATGAGCTGCGAGTCTGCGGTCGACATTGTGGATGCGAGGATACCGGAGATGAATATTCCCGCAACGAACGAAGGGATAAAGCCGAAACCGCTTATATATCTCGAGATATCAACGATAATGGTCTCTGCCTCGGAGTTTGAAGCGTAGGGACCGACGATGCCCGCGTTCATCAGGCTGTAGCCGACAACGCCGATGAGTATCGCGATAGCCATCGAGATGACTACCCATACAGAGGCGATGCGGCGGGATTTTTTGAGCTCATCGGGGTCGCTTATCGCCATAAAGCGGAGCAGGATGTGCGGCATTCCGAAGTAGCCGAGACCCCAGGCGAGTGTGGAGACAACCGACATCGCTCCGAAGCTCGATGTCGTTCCCTTTGCAACGTCAAAGCCGCGGAAGAGGTCGGTAAAGCCGTCGAGAGAGCGGATGTTTGCAAACACCTTGTCAAAGCCGCCGATGAAGCCCTCACCGAGGCCGAGCACGACAAAGAGAGCGACCGTCATGATTATGCTCTGGATAAGGTCGGTGGTCGACGCTGCGAGAAATCCGCCGAGCGCACAGTACAGAACTATAACTACCGCGCTGATTATCATTGCGGTCATATAGTCGATGCCGAACATATTCGAGAAGAGCTTGCCGCATGCCGAGAAGCCGGAAGCGGTGTAGGGGATGAAGAAGATGATTATAACGATTGCGGCAACGGCGGAGAGCATGTGGTGCTTATCGCCGAAGCGGCGTGAGAAGAAGGACGGTACGGTCACCGCGCCGATCTTCTCGGAGTAGATGCGCAGGCGCTTTGCGACAAAGAGCCAGTTGAGGTAGGTACCTACGGCAAGACCGATCGCGGTCCATGTCGCCTCTGCAAGTCCGCACATGAGCGCAAGTCCCGGGATGCCCATGAGCAGATATGCGCTCATGTCAGAAGCCTCCGCACTCATCGCGGTGACGAGCGGTCCGAGCTTTCTTCCGCCGAGGTAGAAATCATCGGATGTTTTTGTTTTTCTTGATACTCCGACGCCGATCGCTATCATCATTATCATGTAGAGAACGATGGCGGCAAGTATCACCCATTCTGATGTTGTCATGATATATGCCTTTCAAGGAATTCATAATTTTCGTTATTCTATCACAATTTTAGTTAGACTGAAATACAGAATAAAGTACATACTTTTTTTGATATAAAAATCGGATATTTCAATGATATTCGTTGTAATTAAGCGATATTTTAATAGACTAATGTACGTACATTTTAAAAGCTAAAAAACAGACTTAATTTTTTTCTTGTTTTTTTGATAAAATTTCCGTAACAAAGCAACTGTGTGTGAAAACGGGAATTGCAATCCCGATAAGAAAAAATAAAGGCGGAGTGCCGATGCTCCGTCTTTATTTTTCTTATTCTTGTGATGAAGGTCCGATATGAAAACTAAACCTGCACATTGCAGGGCGGTCTCAGTCATATGCTGCGGTATTTTACAGCACTATTGATTAGTGCGGCTTTCCTCTGTACATGTCTTTTCGGCGGCAGCCGCTTCGGAGGTATATGAGCGCATCAGCATAGGCAGCATTCGCGCGCTGTACGAGCAGAGCGAATAGTCGCCGCCGCAGAGGCACCAGTCGTACATTATGGCTCGTTCGTACATCGCATAAGCCTTGACTATATCGTTTACCGATACGTCGTCGCGCAGCTCGCCGCTCTGCTGCCCCGCAAGGATTATCGAGCGCAGCAGCTTATAGTATGTGCGATCGTGGTCGAGCAGGTGTTTTTCGCTCTTGGTTATCAGCTGAGAGGAGAGCAGACGGGCGAGCAGCTCGATGGAAACGGTGTCCTCTATCATGCGGAACAGCTCGCGGTTGAGGAAGAGCAGCTGCTCGATATATCCCATACCGTCGAGTCGGTCGCTCAGCTCCTCATATTTATCGTCAAAGAGATAGGAGAGCGAGGAGAGCAGAGCATCCTTTCCGCTGAAATAGTGGTAAAATGAACCCTTGGAGGTCTCGGATTCATAGATGATATCGTCGACCGTCGTGTCCTCGTAGCCCTGCTCGTAGAACAGCTTCCATGCCGTCGAGACTATACGTCCCTTTGTATTTCTTATGTTTTTCTTTTTCATGGCACTACCTCTTGTTGTGATTGGGGCGCTGCCGATGTCGGAGCCGCCCTTTTTTCGGAGCTGTGCTTTTACAGCTTCGGCTTGAATGCCGGCATAAGCTGAAGCTTGAAGAGATTCAGACGGTGACGGCGGTCGATGTTTGCTTTTTTGTCCGCGTCGTCTATCTCGCCGGTGCGGATATAGCGGTCAAGCTCGGCGTAGGTAAAGCCGAGGTTGTCCTCGTCCGTCTTTCCGCACAGTCCGTCGGACGGTACTTTGTCAACGAGACAGTCCGGCAGACCGAGCGCGCGGCCTATCGCCTTGACCTCGGTAACGGTAAGACCCGACAGCGGACTGAAATCTCCTGCGGCATCACCGTATCTTGTCGAGTAGCCTACCCAGTCCTCGGAGAGATTGCAGGTGTTTACGACTCGTCCGTTATGGCTCTGCGCAACGGCATACAGTGCGGTCATGCGCACGCGGGGCGGTATGTTGGTTCTTGTCTGCGTCGACAGCTCGAAGGGCAGTGCCGAGGTCAGCCCGTCGACGGCAGCCTTTACGTTGACAACATAGTGCTTAATTTCGAGATGGGAAACGAGCAGCTCGGCAGAGTCGATATCGGGCTGAACACCGCAGGGCATGAGCACGCCTATCACGCGGTCTTTGCCGAGCGCCTCGACGCAGAGCGCCGCCGCAACAGAGCTGTCCTTACCACCCGAGATACCTACCACGGCGTTGCAGCCGCGTCCGTTCTCTTCAAAGAATTCTCTTATCCATTCTACGCATTCGTTCTTGATCCGTACAGCGTCAAACATTTTCTTCTCCTTCGGTTATATGTTATATTTATATGCTTGTGATGTCTGCCGTGCTGCTCACGGCGGGCGTTTTACTTAGGGTCGACCTCGTCTATCGTCAGGCGAATGCGCAGATCGGGCAGCGGTCTGCCGTCCTCACCGAGCAGCAGCATTCGGAAGCGCAGCGGCTCACTCGAGGTATTGTCTGCTTCGATAACTATCCTATGCCTGCCGGAGGTCATTGTCAGCTCCTCCTCGTACACCTCGCCTCCGTCGACGTACAGCCTCAGCGGAACACTTCCCCACAGCCTTGCCTTTATGCGCTCGGTGCGTTCCTTGTCGGCAAAGGCGGTCAAAAAATAGTGCCTGCCGGCGCTGTTTGGTACGGTTATTATGCCGCTTTCGCGGTCGCGCTCGACCTTTAGCATCCATCCGTACAGCCCTTCGCCGAGGTTGTTCAGCGAAAACTGCGGGTCGGTGTAGTATTCGCGTGCGCGGTCAATATCCTGCCAAGGCTCTATCGGCAGTGTCATAAAGTACTGTACCGCATCGCGCTCTTCCGTGTGCTCGCAGTCGAACAGCGCGGCATCTGTCTGTGCGCCGAGTCCGGACAGCAACTGTGCGTATACCCGTATATCCTTTTCGTCGTCCGTGCGCGCGGTGAGCGTAGATACGGTCATGCTGCCGTCGCCGAGCGGAAAACGTGAGACGAGCGTCAGCGGCTCGCGCGGGTGCTCGCGGTTCATGCTGACCATAGGGATTATGAGTGCCTCGCGGCGTATACGATGCCAGAACGAATCCTCCCATATAGTGTTCGGAACATCACAGACGAGCGCCTCTCCGCCCTCGATTTCTACCGACGAAAAGGCAAGACGCTTGTTTTCGACCTGCCTCGGAGACATCGGTACCTTGTCGTAGCGGAATAGGTCAACGGGGGATATGCCGCGCGTCAGCGGGTCGCCCGTGACCTTCGCATGCGACAGCTCAGCCGGGCGCAGGGCAATGTGTCTGCCGACCGAATGTGAGAGACGGTCGGCGCTCGGTGAGATGATGAGCACATCCCCTCCCGCACGTGCAAATGCGGCAAGTGCATCGGTATCCGCGCTGCCGTCGGCGAGGCAGATGCCGTTCTCGTCACGATGCGCCAAGGCTGCGGGAAGGAGTGATGTGTGCGGTGTACCGAGACGGTCGAGCAGAGCTGCCGCCTCCGTTCCTGCCGAATAGACCTTGCGGTATCTGCGAGAAGCTGTCGTATCGGCATATTCCAGCATATTGCGCAGCAGCTGAGCCGCCTGCGGAACTGCGGAGTAATTCTCGCCGAGCTCTATCTGACAGAGCAGGATGGTGCCGCGCCCGAGCTGTGCCGCCATCAGCGGAGACCATAGGTCGCCGCCGTCGGCATAATCACCTGCAGCGCATTCGAGTACAAAGGTGTACCCGCCGCCTGCCGGCTTTTCGTAGCAGCGGTGAATAAACGGCTCGGGGCGCTCCTCTGTCACCGTCGGACCCCAGAATATCATATCCGCATCGGTAATGCCGCGCAGCAGAGGATGCTCGGGATTGCCCGCATGTGCGCTGAAAAAGTCGCCGTCGGTCATGCTCAGCTCGCCTATTATATAGGTCGACTGTGCAAGAACTATCAGTCTGCCGCCCGAGCGTACAAACTCGCGCAGAGCGGCACGCATAGGCTCGGGATCGTCGGTCAGGTGCTCGCCGAGCACGAGGATGTCACCGTCGCCGAGACGCTCAAGACAGTGCTCAAGCTCGGCGGGAGTGCCGATGTATGTGCAATCGGGGCAGAGCGGCGAGATCAGATCTCTGTTGCCGTCGCTGCCGTATACGAATACACGGTGTGTCAGGCGGAGCGGCTCGGTGCGCATGCCGCGCGGGTATATGTTGTAGTCCTGCCGGAGCGTGAACTGCTCTGCGCCCTCGTGCCGCAGCGTCAGTACAAGCTCGGCATATCCGCGCTCCGAAAGCTCGGGAAGCGGTAGGGTGAATTCGGCGGTTTTGTGTTCGGCGGGCTGCTGTGTGAAGTGCAGCTCGGTGCGGTATTCGGCGCCCGATATCGAAAATCGGCATTCGACCGTTACCTCGTGCGCCTCGCGTGTGTCATTGTATACGTCAAAGCTGCGGCGCAGCGGTTCTCCGTCGTAAAAGCTGCTGTTGTACTCGCGGCGTATTATCGTTACCGGACGGTACGCCTCGCGCATGAATGCCATTACCGGATTCTCGCGGCAGAGCGGGTATTCCGGCGGCAGCATACCGTTGTTTATCGTCAGCGAATACTTCGGTATCTTCGGCAGCCGCGGATCGCCGGTGTATATATCCTCGTCCGGCATACTGCGGGTAAAGTAGTAGGCAAAGTTGAAGGTCGAGATGCCAGATACGCCCTTTCGGCGCGCATCCTCCTGAAACAGTCTCTCCTTTGCTGCAAAGCCGATAGCGCACGGCTCGAAATCGTCATATGCGCCGAGCCCGACATAGGCGCTCGCGTTCTGAGGGCATACGAACCACATTCCGCCGTGTTCGCCTACCGTCAGCGGCTTTTCGCGCCGCCACTGGGCTATCGTGCCGTCGATGTTATAGTGGTAGCTCTCTATCTCGGTCATTTCGTACGGCAGCAGCCGATTGTCTCCGTCGAGCGATATCAGGCGCGTCGGGTCCTCGCGGTGCATTGCCTCCATCCATTCGGGGATATGCAGCTTGAATTCATCGCGCCCATCGACCCATCGCATCTCGTTTTCGATGCTCCAGAAAATAACGCAGGGATGATTTCGGTCGCGGCGGACAAGGCGAACGGCGTGTCTGCCGCAGCGCTCGAGATACTGCGGATGTGCGGCATCCATACCCTTGCCGGAGCCGTATAGCGCAGTCTCGTCGACTATGAGCATTCCGACCTCGTCTGCTGCATCGAGATAGTATCGCGGGTGCGGCTCGGCATGCAGACGAACGTAGTTTACACCGTTTTGCCGACACAACTCGTACCAGTTCAGTGCATACTGCTTGGTCATCTGTATAGGCCCCTGAAAGTGCCACGAGTCGCCGCGCAGATTTATCGGCTTGCCGTTGAGGATGAATTTTGTCCCCTCCGTCCATATCTCGCGAAAGCCGAATCGCTCGGTGCGGCTGTCGAGGACCGTGCCGCCGCAGACAAGCTCGGCGCGCAGCCGATACAGCTTCGGATGGTCCGTGTCCCAGTACTCGGCATCCGTCCATCGGCAGACTGCCTCCCCGCAGCCGCCGTCGAACGACAGCACGGCGCGCTCGCCGTCGAGCACCTCGTAATGCATCCGCGCTCCGTCCGGGGCATCCGACAGCTCGGGCAGTACGGATATCTCTCCGCGCCGCACGGAGCAGCGTATCGCGAGGTCGGAGATATGGCTCTGCGGCAATATCTCGAGTGAGATGTCGCCCCATATTCCGCGCAGGTTGCTGCCGAACCATGATCCGGTCAGTCCCGTAGTCTTGACCGACCCGGACGTCAGAGTCGTGCTCTCGAACGATGTGCAGACAAAGGTTATCTCCGCTTCACCGTCCGCTATGCCGTCGGTAATATCTGCATGCAGCGGAAGAAACATCTCGTCGTGATCGCATATGTGTCTTGCGCCGACGTAGAGCGCGCAGCGCTGAGCCACGCCCTCGGCATTCAGAAATACTCTCTCGCCCGGCTCTGCCGAAATGTGCACCCGGCGGCGCAGAACTCCGGTGTCAGCGTCGTTCCACCGTCCGGGATAGCCGTAGATATCTCCCGGATTAAAATCGCGCAGGGCAATACCGGGAGCCTTCCATCCCGACGGTACCGTAATGCTCTCCGCTTCGGGCAGCTCGTCCGGCAGAGAGGTGTCGCAAACCGTGCCGTACAGCGGGTAAAACTCCCAGCTTCCGCCCATGTCGATCGTTCTTCTCATACTTGCACTCTCCGTGTGTTTTCCGCACAGGGTAATAATACGCTCCGCTCGGATGCCGCCTTGATCGCGGCATATCCCCGGTGCGCGGCGGTTTACGCGTGCGTTTTTGCATACATGCTCTGCTTCTGCCATGCTGTATATAAAAAGGGAATATATTGCAGACCTCTGTCGCATAAGTATATCATAAATACAGCGCTCAGTCAATCTCCGTTATACAAATAAAGCAGGAAGAAAAATGCTTTTTCGGTATATGTATGGTGACCTTGATAAGCTTATCGAAAAAACGCAAAAAAGGGATGTTAAACAGTTTCTTAACATCCCCCTGCCGTAATGCCGTTATTCGGCATTTTGATGATTTATTTGTTATTTATTTCGTATAGACCAGACGGTAAACGGTATCACTGCCGTCGCCGAGCTTTTCGCCGTCAACACCGGTGGCGGCATACTCGTCGCCGATGTAGAATGCCCAGTAGCTGCCGTCGGCGGAGTAGTCCGCCCTGATACCGTTAACGGAGGTGACAAAAAGTCCGTACTGTCCCTTGTCACCCTCGACGAGCTTGTTCTCAAGCAGAGCGTCGCCGAGCGTTTCCGCATCGGTCTTGACGGTGAAGGTTATCTTGTTCTCCTCTGCCTCAACCTCTACGGTCACGGTCTTTTTGCCGGACCCGAGCGTGGTGTCCTTGGTATAGAGAGCATTCTCCCACAGACCGGTCTTTTGCACCTCGTTTCCGCAGGCTGCGAGCCCGAGAACGCAGGTTAGTATGATAACTACCGACAGCACGGAGTGCAGCGCGGTTTTGATGTTTGCTTTCATTTTTCTTCTCCTTTTGATAGTTGATTTTTCATTTCGGAATGTTGCTGATGCTGTTAGTCCTTACGGTATTATAACGCAAACGGCGTTGCTTTTCAAGCGTGCTACGAAAATTTATCCGGTGTGTATTTGCGGAGTGTAATGTGATGCAATGTGAATAGAGACACTTTTAGTGCAGAGCTGCTTGACAACTGCGGTGATGTGTGTTATAATAGTTCAAATTTGAAATATTCAAAAATGAACCGAGCGGAGGTGCGGGATGAACGCGGGCGTTGAATTTACGAAAAAAACGGCACTTGCCTACGATGCGGTATGTAAGCCGCTGTGCCGGGAGCTCGGGCTGCCGCAGACGGCGTTTGATATACTGATGTTTCTTGCCAACAATTCCGAATACACGACGGCGGGGGATATCGTGAACATCAGAAGGATAAAGCCGAATCTTGTCTCGGTCAACGTCGATCGTCTCGTGCGCAGCGGATATCTTGAGCGCAGGAGTGTTTCCGGCGACCGCAGAAAGACCTCGCTTCTGCTGACCGAGCGAGCGGAGCCGATAGTACGGCGGGGACGCGAGGTTCAGGAGCGCTTTTCGGAGCTGATGTTTCGCGGGCTTACTGAGGCGGAGAGGGAGAGCTTTCTTTACACGCTTGCCGCGATAGGTCGGAATCTCGATTCGGTATTGGAGGAGAATAGCTGATATGAAGCTGCTTATAACGGTTATAGTTACTTTTTTTGCCGGAATGGGTGCGGGACTCGGCACCGGCTTTGCCGGTATGAGCGCCGCAGCGGTGATAAGTCCGATGCTCATCACCTTTCTCGGTATGGATCCGTATGCGGCGGTGGGCATAGCACTTGCCTCCGATGTGCTTGCCAGTGCCGTTTCGGCATATACATACGGCAAGAGCAAGAACCTCGATATCCGCAACGGCATAATAATGATGGCGACGGTGCTTGCCTTTACCGTCGTCGGCAGCTATGCGGCAAGCCTGCTGCCGTCGGCAACTATGGGCAGCTTTTCGGTCATTATGACCTTCCTGCTCGGAGTAAAATTTAACGTTCGCCCCGTCATGACCACCAAGGAGGCAATGGCGGGCGTATCGCCAAAAAAGCGCGCGATACAGTCGGTCGTCTGCGGCACGGTCATCGGGCTTATCTGCGGCTTTGTAGGCGCGGGCGGCGGTATGATGATGCTGCTTATCCTGACCTCTGTGCTCGGCTATGAGCTTAAGACCGCCGTGGGTACGAGCGTGCTTATCATGACCTTTACCGCGCTTACAGGCGCTGTATCTCATTTCGTTATCGGCGGTGCACCCGATATTACCGTTCTTGTGCTCTGCGTTGTGTTTACGCTGATATGGGCGAGGATAGCGGCGGTGTTTGCAAACCGCGCCGAGCCGCGCACGCTCAACCGCGCTACCGGTATCGTTCTTGTCGTGCTCGGAGCGGCGATATTCGCTTTTTCAATGCTCGAAAGGTGATTCGATATAGGCGGCGATCCGCTCATATTGCTGCAGTACAGGACGCAATAAGAGCGATATCGGCGTATGCTTGTGTGCAGATTATTATGAAATTACCGCAGAATGTCGAAATAGCCCGGTGCTTTATACATTATTTATCCTAAATGTGTAAAAAGCCCTTGAAAACCGCACGTATATCGTATATAATCAGGGACAGAAAAATGCTGTGATATGTGATGCTGCAACGCACAATGAGGGCAGGACGGCAGTCGGCGATCAGCTGACTGCTTTTTTGGCGGCAGGCAGCAGATGCGCGAGCAGGACGGAGCTATTCCGGCTCGAATAATCCGGCTGTTTTGATGCGCGTCGGCTCATATAACCGGGGTGTTCGTATGTGCGCCGATTGTTATGGTGAAAGCCGTCGGACAATATGTCCGGTTCGTATGTCTGAGCGCCTCTGCGCAGGCATCAACTTTTATATATTGTTTCTGAGAGGGTACTATGGTTAAAAGAAAGCTGCTTATTGCAGACGATTCCGAGCTGAATCGTGCTATACTTGCAAATATGCTTGAGCAGGACTATGATATCATCGAGGTAACGGGCGGAGAGGAGACCCTTGCCGCTTTGCAGACCTATCGCGGAGAGTTAACCGCACTGCTGCTTGATATCGTGATGCCGGGTATGGGCGGCTTTGAGGTGCTTGAGGAGATGCGCAGTCGTCATTGGCTCGATGATGCTCCCACCATCATGATCTCTGCGGAGACGGGCAATGCATACATAGACCGTGCATTTAGTCTCGGTGCCTCCGACTATATCAGTCGGCCGTTTGCACCGGTGGTGGTGCGCCATCGAATATTAAATACCATACTTCTGCACACGAAAAAGCAGCAGCTGATGGATGTCGCCGAGGGCTGGTTTCGCCGACGGGAAAAGAACAGCGAGGTGCTGGTGTCGGTGCTTTGCTACGGGATGGAACGCCGCGTGGGAGAGACCGGACTGCATATGAAGGGCGTAGGCAAACTGACGGCGCTGCTGCTTCGTCAGCTGCTCAAACGCACCGACCGATACCGCCTTTCTGCCGATGATATCGAGATGATTGCAACGGCGGCGAGATTGCATGATATCGGAAAGCTGCTCGTGCCGTCGGAGGTGCTGAAAAAGCCGACGCTGCTGACCGATGAGGAGATGGCGCAGGTTCGTCAGCATACGCGGCTCGGCGTACAGATAGTTACGGGGCTGCCGCTGTATCAGAATGAGACGCTGTTAAAATACGCCGTCGCCATCTGCCGCTCGCACCATGAGCGGTGGAGGGGAGAAGGATATCCGGACGGGCTTGTCGGAGATGCTATACCGATAGTTGCACAGGTTGTATCGCTTGCCGACTCGTATGACGCATTGACGAGCGAACGCAGCTATAAGCCCGCCTATCCGCATGAAAAAGCGATGCAGATGATACATGCAGGCGAGTGCGGCAGCTTTAATCCGCTGCTGCTCGATTGCCTTGATGATATCTGCGAGCTTGTAAGGCAGGGAGTCGCAGAGCGAAATAACGCGCAGAACAGCGAGGTTCATCGCGCGGTCGAGGAGCTGTACGGCGGTCAGGACATTATGGCGGCTCGCATGACGCATCAGATTGAGGAGGCGAGCGCAAAGCAGGAGTATTTTTCCTCGCTGACCGATGAGCTGTGGTTTGAGTACACCGTTCAGCCCTCCGCCATCAGCCTGTCGCACGGGGCATGTGATCAGACCGGGTTGCCTGCGGTCATCGTCGACCCGCAGAGCAATTCGGATTTTATAGATGCGGTGGGCGGAGAAACGGTGCGTGCGTTACGCGACCGGCTCGACTCGCTGTCGTCGGATGAGACGCACATCGAATTGATGGCGGATATAATGCTCGGCGGACGGCTGCGCCGCTGTCGGATAACGATGCTCGTTATTCGCTCTCTCTCTTCTGCCGGAGTCGGATGCAGCCGCCTTGTCGGAAAGGTCGACGATATCAACGACAGTTATGCAAGGCTTGAGGAATATGACAGAGAATCGGAGAACGAGGTAACCGAGCAGGTGCTGCTTCCGGTCACTGTGGGTGCGGGGGATGTGCTGCGCATAGCACACGATCAGGTAGGTGCTGTCATGCAGTGCTATCGAAAGATGTTTGCCATCGTTCGCCTTGTCGACCCGGGAATATGCATGCAGGTGTCAGCCGGTGCGGGCGTTCACCATATCGAGCACAGTGAACACTGCTATTCGGTGTGGAACAAGTCCCATCGGTGCGAGAACTGCATCTCTCAGGAGGCCATCCGCACGAGCAAAACGCAGAGCAAGGTCGAGACCGACGGAGGGGAGGTTTACTATGTTCTCGCATCACGCGTCGAGATAGACGGTATACCGTATTCGCTCGAGTGCGTCAATCCCATCAGGTCTGCGGCAGCGGAAGCGGAAAGTGATGAAAGCCTTTTAGGTCAGCTGCTCATACGCAACCGTCAGGTATACATAGACTCTATGACTCAGGTATTTAACCGCCGCTATTACGACGAGCGTATACGCAATCTCACCGGCGAGCAGGCGATCGCCATGATAGACATAGATAATTTCAAGCATATAAACGACACCTTCGGACATCCGGCGGGAGACGAGGCGCTGCGCAGTGTTGCGCAGACCGTCCGCTTTATGCTGCGCAGCAAAGACGAGCTGATACGCTACGGCGGAGATGAGTTTTTTCTGTTGTTCCACGGCCTGCCGGAATATAATCTCCCGAGTAAGCTGAATCAGATATGTGAAGCAGTCCGTGGGATAAGGCTGCCGGAGTACCCGGAGCTGCATCTCAGTATCAGCATAGGCGGAGTCTATGCAGCCGGAAGAATATCCGAACTGATGCGCAAGGCGGATATCGCACTGTATGAGGCAAAGATTAAGCGCGACAGGGCTGTTGTGTTCGGTATCTCCGATAGCAGTGCTGCGAGTGGTAATAATGATTAAGGAGGCGACGTAATGATAGGAGCGGAAAACGCAAGAGACCGTATCTCAGAGACGGCTTTAATGCTTCGCTGTCGCTCCGATAGTCGCCATGTCCGCAAATGGCTTTCGGTACGATATACGCAGGGCTGATCGGCAGGGAATCATCTGCTGAAGCGGCAAGCACCGAAAAGCTGCCGCAAATCGCAGCATATTATGCAGATAGATGAAACGCAGCCGATCTGAATATACAGACAGGTGATAAAAGAATAAAAGCGGGCTGTTAAAAAACCTTGTTTTTTAACAGCCCGCTTTTTGTAATACTGATAATATGTTCGGAGCGGGTAGCTTTGTCCCGTCAGGCGTATGAGTGTACATTATGGGCAAATTTTCTGCAGGGAAGTGAATTATGCTCCATATAGGATTAACCGACAGATCGGCTCCGAAGCGTATCAATCGTTCTCCGAGTCGTCGGACAGCTCTTCGATAAGCCCCATTTTTTCGACATTGCCGAGGTAACGCCTGCATGCATCTGCATTTTTCGGTGCCCCGGCGATGTATCTGCGCATCTGAACGGAAAAGTCTCGCCAACAGTCCTCGCTGCGGCTCGGTATAGTTATCCGCTCTTTTTTGAATGTAACGGAGCAGTTCAGCATTCTGCATGCCGCAAGAAAAGGAAACAGTTCCGTTATTCCCTGCTCGAATGTGACCAGAACGGACGGGATGACGATCCTTTTTCCGGGGCGGATCAGCTCGAAATGCGGTGCGCCGGAAAACGCCTCTATGTCGTTTATATGCCTTTCTTTCGGTATATTTATTCTCGGGCGCTTAGCCATCGGGGCGGTGTGTCCGTCGAGGCTGTCGTCGTGCTTACTTTTCATTGTGGATCTCGTTATCATTTTTTGCTCTTATAATATGCTCTTCGTTTTGTTATTCTTTTTGCGAATTTTCGTGTATATAACTATCGTACGGCGGTATTATGACACAAATTATACGATTTGTCAATAGTTGTTTTATGAAAATACAAAAAGAGGGAGACGAACGCGCAATGCTTTTCGGACAGGACGGCGCATCCGCCTCACTTTACGGCGATTTGTCCCGATGTACGCTTTGTCGCCGCACTGTGCTTTGTTTTAGCATGACCGAAAACCGTACCGTAATATTCGACCGTGACATAAACCGATACGCGCGTTATTCGACCGTGACCGATTTTGCAAGGTTGCGGGGATGATCGACATCGCAGCCGCGCAGCTGTGCCGTGCGCAGCGCGATAAGCTGTACGGCTGTTACCGCCGAAATGCAGGCGAGCTCCGGCGGTAGCGGCGGAAGCGTGAATACGGTATCTGCCATATCCGAGGCATTTTCAAAGTCGGGAGTACAAAAGAGAACCGTGTAACCGCCCCGCGCACGAACCTCGGCAATGTTTCCCGCGGTCTTTGCGTGGTAAAGCGGGTCGGTGGCGAGCGCCGCAAGGATAGTTCCGCGCTCGATGAGCGACAGTGTTCCGTGCTTCAGCTCTCCTGCGGCATATGCCTCGCTGTGAATATAGGATATTTCTTTCAGCTTCAGCGAGCATTCGGTGCAGGCGGGAAAATCCGGTCCTCTGCCGATAAAGTATGCATCGTCTTGATCACGGAGCAGCCGTGCTATCTCGGATAGCTCGCTGTCGCGTGAGAGGATGCTCTCTATTGCATGAGGCAGATCGGAGACGAGTGCGGAGGCCAGCGCTCAGCCGCGCTCTGTGCCGAGCCGTCCTCGCAGCACACCGAGCTTTATCGCCGTCATTGCGAGCAGCACTGCCTGAGTGGTATAGCCCTTGGTTGTGGCAACAGCTATCTCCGGTCCCGCGCACTGATAGAGTACATAGTCCGCCTCGACTGCCGCGGTAGAGCCTACCGCGTTGACTATGGCGAGCGTTCGCTTGCCGTTTTTCTTTGCCAGTCTCAGTGCGGCGAGTGTGTCGGCGGTCTCGCCTGACTGAGAAATAGGTATAACGAGAGTATGTCCGTTCATCGCCGGAGGACGGTAGCGATACTCGGAGGCGGTATTGACCGTTACCGGAATTCCGGCAAGCTCCTCTATCCAGAATCGTCCGAGCAGTGCGGCATGCGTCGCCGAACCGCAGGCGACTATCTCGATGCCGTCCGGTTCGCACCATACGGTGTCGGGAATCCCGTCGGCGGAGAAATCGGGCAATCCGTCCGCGCCGAGCCGTGCGCCGACGCAGCGGCGTATGGCATTAGGCTGTTCGTTTATCTCTTTTTCCATATAGCTGTCGTATCCGTCGGTACCGACAGTGCCTATACTTGCAGAAAAGGTCTCCGGCTGTCGACGCTCGGCATTGCCATCTCGGTCGATGTAATAGATGCCGCCGTGTTCAATGCGGCAGACCTGTCCCTGCGGCGGTCGAAGCATGCTGCGTGTATAGTCGAGTACGGCAGGAGCATCCGAGGCTATGAAGCACTCACCGTCGCCGACGGCGAGTACGAGCGGACTGTCATGTCTTACGGCGTAGATCACATCCGGTATGTCGTGAAACAGTATCGCAAGCGCATAGGAGCCGCGCATCTGCTCGCATGCCTCATATATCGCCGCCTCCGGCTTGCCGAGCCTGCGATACTCGCGGTCGATGAGATGTGCGATACACTCGGTATCTGTCTCGCTGGCAAATGTATAGCCCTCGCCGAGCAGTTGCCTTTTGGTCTGTGCGAAGTTGTCGAGAATGCCGTTGTGGACGAGTGTAAGGGTGTGTGATGCGTGCGGATGGGCATTGCTCTCGGTCGGCGCGCCGTGCGTCGCCCAGCGGGTGTGACCTATGCCGCAGCTGCTGTCCGGGATAGTCCCTGCCTTTTCTGCGAGAGCGGCGACTCTGCCTGTGCTTTTAACGCACCGTACCTCTCCGCCGGGCTCGGTCAGTGCTATTCCCGCCGAGTCGTAGCCACGGTATTCGAGTGCCGACAGCCCATGCAGCAGCACATTTTTTGCACTTTTCGCTCCGGTATATCCGATTATTCCACACATATCTTTTTCTCCTCTCGGTGTATCAAGATTATCTTATCTATTATCCTTATTCTCTGATAACGATGCAGTCGGGGGATTTGACAATGCAATCCGGCGGGATAACTCCGCGTATCGGGGTCAGTGGGTATATGCTCGTATTACGACCGACGACCGTGCCGGGATTGAGTACGCAGCCGCAGCCGATGTCGGCATTGTCGCCGAGTATCGCGCCGAGCTTCCGCAACCCGGTCGCATAGTCGGTATCGCCGTGAATTACGACCGGTTTGCCGTCGGATTTCAGGTTTGAGCAGACAGCACCGGCACCCATATGCGCGCGGTTTCCGATGATCGAATCGCCCACATAATTGTAGTGCGGCAGCTGCACACCGTCGAGCAGTATGCAGTTTTTCAGCTCGGTCGAGTTTCCGATAACGCAGCTGCGCCCTGCGATGATGTTTCCGCGCAGAAAAGCGCCGGGTCTTACCGTGCAGCCGTCGCCGAGGACTATCGGCGGCAGCAGTACCGCGCTCTCATGTATCGAGACATTTTTTCCTATGACTATTCCGTCCGCGAGGCGTGTGAAGCCCGGTGGCGGTGTCTTTGTCAGTGCGGCTGCGATCGAACTGATGTCCGGCAGCAGCTGCCACGGGTATTCATAGGAATAAAAGATTTTGCTCAGATACGGCAGCTCGCATTTCATCAGCTCGGATGTTTTTATCTGATCATGCGTTCTATTCACAGCAGTAGCCCCGCTTTCTTATCAGCTCGCACAGCTCGCTCAGATAGTGCTCTCGCTTTGCCTCATCGTCGCATTCTATCATTACGCGCACCATCGGCTCTGTCCCGCTCGCGCGCAGCAGCGCGCGCCCGCTCCCGGCAATGCGAGAATTGATCTGACGGTATCTCTCGAGTATGACCTCGTCGGCAAGAACGGCGTGCTTGTCGGTAACACGGAGATTTTTTGTTCGCTGCGGAAAAAGTGTTACACCCTCACACAGTCCTGACAGCGGCAGCTTTTTGTCGCGCATCTCCTCGGCAATCATCAGCGCGGTGAGAATACCGTCGCCGGTGGTTGCGTATTTCCTGAGGATAATATGCCCGGATTGCTCGCCGCCTAAACGGTAGCCGTTCTTCTCCATGCATTCAAAGACGAATCGGTCGCCGACATCCGTCTGTTCGTATCCTATACCGATAGCATCGAGCGAACGCAGCAGTCCGCTGTTTGACATTACCGTGGTGACTACCTTGCCTCCGTCGAGCATTCCGCGCTCACTCAGGCGCTTAGCAAAGATGTAAAGCATCTTGTCACCGTCGACTACCGCGCCGTTTTCGTCTACCGCTATGCATCGGTCGGCGTCGCCGTCAAAGGCAAATCCTACATCGAGATGCCCGCTGCGAACCAGCTCCTGCAGCGTTTCGATATGTGTTGAGCCGCAGCCCTCGTTTACGTTCAGACCATTCGGGGAAGCGCCTATTACCGTCGTTCTCGCACCGAGTGCGTCAAAAACCGATTTGGCTATCATCCATGCTGCGCCGTTCGCGCAGTCGAGTCCTATCCGCATGTCCTTGTAGGAGTGTGAGGCGAGCGAAATAAGGTATCCCACATAGCGGTTTCGTCCGGCGACATAGTCGACGATGCAGCCTATGCGGTCGCGCGAGGCAAGCGGAAGATCGGCGGTGTGCAGTCCGAGCCGCTCAAGGTCGCCGTCAAGATATGCCTCGATAAGCGATGCGGTGCCGTCGTCGAGCTTTTCTCCGTAGCTGCTGACGATCTTTATCCCGTTGTCGTAGTACGGATTGTGTGAGGCGGTTATCATTATCCCGCAGTCAAAGCGATCCTGCCGGGTGACATACGAGACGCTCGGGGTTGTTGTGACGTGCAGCATGTATGCGTCCGCGCCCGAGGCGGTCAATCCTGCGACGAGTGAATACTCAAACATATAGCTCGAGCGTCGAGTGTCCTTCCCGATGACTATGCGCGGTCGGTATGCCGGCTCGTGAAAGCCGCTGAGAGGCGACGAGTAGTACCAGCCGAGAAATCGACCGACCTTGTATGCCTGCTCGGAGGTCAAGGTGATATTTGCTTCGCCGCGAAAGCCGTCGGTGCCGAAATATTTATTGCCGCCGCTCGGCTCGTTTATCGATGAGCGCTCGCCCGGCTTGTCTCCGTAGATGTCTATATCATCCCGCAGCAGGCTGTCGCACGAGACGGAGAACAGCTCGCTGAGCAGCAGCACCTTGTCTATCTGAGGCACCGCCTGATCTATTTCCCATTTGGAGACCGATTGCCGTGATACATCCAGTCTTTCGGCAAGCGCCTCCTGCGATATCTGCGCCGCCGAGCGCAGGGTATAAATTTTCTTGCCAAGCGTCATTTTTTCGATTTCCTTTCTGTTTCCGCAGGTCGGTACCGAAATTCCGCAGCCGTATCTGTCGAATCCGTCCATATTGCCGTATCAGAGCTGTCGGATAAGAATACTGCGGCGGTCGTGCTTTTGTATGAGCACCTAAGGTATGCCGACCTACGCTTGCTATAATATAGTATTTTGTTCGCTTTTTCTACCAATCAAACGCGGAACTTTTCGCAACTGTAGGTTGCGATTTCATATATTCAATGTTATTATACCCGTTTTTTTCGGAAAAATCAAATATTATCAGCTGAAATATAGTTGCGTTGAGATTTTATGTGAGCCTGAATTGTCATACACGATCGAGTGAAAGTGCTTTGATTGCCGAAAAAAACAATCCTGCGCAGAGACAGCAATGTCTCTGCGCAGGATCTGCGATTGCAGTTATTAATAGCTGTAATATCGGATAAAATGCGGCTTGATGTCACTATATCGCTGCCGGACTGTTGCCGGCATTATCGTACTCCGTACAGCAGATCGCCGTAGGTAGGGTAGGGCCATAGAGTACGGTCGGTGAGCGCCTCTGCCGAGTCTGCGGCGCTGCGGAGGGTATCCATATCGGAGAGGATATCGCGCTTGAAGAACATTGCGCGCTCCGCGATATTCGACATTTCGGCAGTCTCGGAGAGCTGAGTCTCGAGCTTTGCGCATGCCGCGCGCATATCGGATACGAGTGCTGAGAGGGTGGAAACGGTCTCAGCCTCGCAGTCGAGCGTGTTCGGGCAGACAGCGCGTGCTGCGTTCACGGTCTCGGCGAGCGTCTTTATCTGCCGCGAGACGGCGGGGATGATATCTCGCTTTGCCATCTCAAGCATGGTGCGCGCCTCTATCGTTATCTTGGAGCAGTAGTTGCCGAGCATAACGTCATGGCGCGAGCGCAGCTCGGATTCGCTGTATACCTTGTGGCGGGTGAGCAGCTCGATGTTTTCACGGTCAAGCAGGTGAGGTACGCAGTCTGCGGTGGTCGGGAAGTTGCGCAGCCCGCGGCGCATCGCCTCGGCTTTCCATGCGTCGTCGTAGCCGTTTCCGTTGAAGATGATGCGCCCGTGCTCCTCGATGGTGCGCTTTATCAGGTCGTGTACGATATCGGCGAGCGCCTCCTTGCCGAGCCGAGCTTCTATCTCATCGGCATACAGCCGCAGCGACTCGGCTACCGAGGTATTAATTATCGTATTTGTGAGCGAGATGGAGCTCGATGCGCCGAGCATGCGGAACTCGAACTTGTTTCCGGTGAATGCAAACGGGGAGGTGCGGTTGCGGTCGGTGGTGTCCTTCGGCAGCTTCGGAAGCACGTGAACGCCGAGGCGCAGCACAGATTTTTCCTCCGCAAGGTATGGCGTATCGTTCTTTATTGCGTCAAGAATGGCGGTAAGCTCGTCTCCGAGGAATACCGAAACGATTGCGGGAGGTGCCTCGCTTGCGCCGAGACGGTGGTCGTTGCCTGCGTCTGCGACCGATATACGCAGCAGTACCTGATAGTCGTCGACCGCCTTTATGACCGCACAGAGGAAGAGCAGGAACTGCGCATTCTCGTGCGGGGTCTCGCCGGGAGAGAGCAGATTTACGCCGGTATTTGTCGAGAGCGACCAGTTGTTGTGCTTGCCCGAGCCGTTGACTCCCTCGAAAGGCTTTTCGTGCAGCAGGCAGACGAGTCCGTGACGCTTTGCGACCTCCTGCATCATCTCCATGGTGAGCTGATTGTCGTCGGTCGCCTTGTTTGTCATACGGTAGATGGGTGCAAGCTCGTGCTGCGCGGGCGCGGTCTCGTTGTGCTCGGTCTTTGCGAGCACGCCGAGCTTCCACAGCTCCTCGTCGAGCTCGGTCATGAATGCCTTGACTCTCGGCTGTATCGCGCCGAAATAGTGGTCGTCAAGCTCCTGACCCTTGAGTGCGCGGGTGCCGTAGAGCGTTCTGCCGGTAAAGATAAGATCGGGACGTCGGTCGTACATTTCCTTGTCGACGAGGAAGTATTCCTGCTCGGGTCCTGCCGAGGTGAATACGCGTGCGGCATCAGATCCGAACAGACGGATAACGCGCAGAGCCTCTCTGCCGAGCGTCTCCATCGAGCGCATTAGAGGAGTCTTTTGGTCGAGCGCCTCTCCGCTGTACGAACAGAAAACGGTGGGAATGTACAGTGTCGAGCCCTTTATAAAGGCGTATGCCGTGGGGTCCCATGCGGTATAACCGCGCGCCTCAAAGGTTGCACGCAGTCCTCCGGAGGGCAGGCTCGATGCGTCAGGCTCACCTTGGACCAGCTCCTTGCCCGAGAACTCCATTATGACCCGACCGTCGCCTGCCGGTGAGATAAAGCTGTCGTGCTTCTCGGCGGTGATGCCTGTCATCGGCTGAAACCAATGTGTATAGTGTGTAGCGCCGTGCTCTACCGCCCAGTCCTTCATTGCGTTGGCAACGACGTGGGCGACGCTGAGGTCGAGGTGCCGTCCGTCCTCCATCGTGCGTTTCAGGGAGGCGTAGGTCTCGCTCGGCAGACGTGCCTTCATTGTGGCGGCGTTAAAAACAAGTGAGCCGAAGGTTTCGGGTACATTATTCATGGTCTTTTACAAAATCCTTTCGCAGCGCGCATTGTGTCGATAAGGAAATTATACCGCCTGAGGCGGCGGATGTCAACATTTTTGCGGGAGGAGGCGCGGATTTTTGCAATATGGGTGGAATTCGCAGCAAAATTGTGTTACAATATCTCCGTTATGTTAATGTTGTCATACAGTATTCGGACGAAAAAGAGGGGAGAGAACTGCCGAAATGATACTCATAATTGCGGAGAAGCCGAGTCTTGCACGCAATATTGTCGCGGGCATCGGAAAGATGAGCAAATACAGCGGCTATTATGAGGGCTGCGGTTATATAGTAACATGGGCATTCGGACACCTCTTCTCGCTCTGTGATATAGAGGATTATAATCCGCCGCCGAAGCAGGTGCAGGAGGGCAAGCGTCCGCGTTGGACTATGGCGAATCTGCCCTGCTTTCCGGAGGAATTCCGCTTCCGTCTGCGCATGGGGGAGAACGGTAAGCCGGATGCGGGAATTCAGCGGCAGTTTTCGGTCATAGAGGCGCTTTGCAACCGCGAGGACGTCGACCGCATCGTAAATGCGGGAGACTCGGACAGAGAGGGCGAGATCATCGTCCGCCTGTGCGTCAGTCATGCGCTGCACGGCGAGAAGCCCTTCGATCGTTTGTGGCTGCCCGATCAGACCCCGGAGACGGTCGCGGCGGCACTGCAAAGCATGAAGAGTGAGGACGAATATCAGCACCTCGCCGACGAGGGCTTTGCGCGCACATATATCGACTGGCTGTACGGCGTGAATCTTACTCGCTATGCGACGCTGAGGACGGGTACGCTGCTGCGTGTAGGACGAGTTATTGTTCCGATAGTCAAAGCTATCTACGACCGCGATATGGAGATACGGAATTTTGTTCCGTCGACCTACTATGTCGCGGCAAGCCGCGCCGAGAGCGACGGAACGCCCGTAGAGCTTGTCAGTAAGGTAAGGTTCGAGTCCGGCGATCTTGCGGGCGCTCAGGCTCTCTGCGATAAGTATAACGCGAGTAAGGCCATCGTCACATCTCGAAAGACTAAAAAGGATACTGTAAAGCCCGGAAAGCTCTATTCGCTGTCCAAGCTGCAAAACGTGCTCGGCAAGAAATATAAAATGTCGATGGACGACAGCCTGCGCATCGTGCAGAAGCTGTACGAGGAGGGGTACCTCACCTACCCGCGTACCAACTCCGAGTACCTCGCGACGGCGGAAAAGGATAGAGTGAAGAGCATTCTCTCGGGTGTTTCGGCGCTCGGATATCCGGTCGAATTCAAGGATAAAAAGACGATATTCGACGACTCGAAGATAGAGTCCCACTCGGCGCTGACCCCGACCGTCAAGATACCGAAGCCGGGCGCGCTGACCGAGGAGGAGAAGAAGGTATATCAGACGGTGTTCCGCCGCTTTGTTGCCGTTTTCTGCTCCCTGCCGTGTCAGGCTGAGCGTACGGAAATAACGATATCGGTCGGCGGCTATGAAGACTTTACGCTCAAGGGCACGGTAATTACCGAGCCGGGCTGGACGAAGTATGACGACTATTCGTCAAAGGATAAGCTGCTGCCTCCGCTGAAAAAGGGAGACCGCGTAAATATTCTGTTCGAGCCGAGAGAAAAGGAGACCTCTCCGCCGAAGCACTATACGATAGAAACGCTGAATAACTATCTGAAAAATCCGTTCCGCGAGGAAAAGGCGGCTATGAAGAACGGTGACGCTGCGGACGAGGACGACAGCGAGGATTATCGCGCAATATTCGAGGGACTCGAGCTCGGAACGGAGGCGACGCGTACCGGCATAATCGGAAATGCCCGTGCATCCGGCTATATCGAGCTGAAAAAGGATGTCTATACCATCCTACCGGGCGGTGAATTTCTAATCGAATCGCTCTCCGGTATGGATATCTCGATGGATAAATATAAGACGAGCACGCTCGGTGTGGCGCTGAAAAAGGTCTTTCACGGAGAGTATACCGTTCGTGACAGTGTGGAGCTTGCCGAGCGTGAGATTGCCGAGATAATGGAGCGGCGGGAGCCGCTGCCGCCCGAAACCGACCGCGATACAGGCTTTTACGGTGATGTCGTCGGCGTTTGCCCCGTATGCGGAAAGAATGTCATACGCGGAAAGTTCAGCTACGGCTGCTCCGGCTATAAGGAGGGCTGTATGTTTAAGGTCGGACTGCGCATCTGCTCTCGTCCGATATCCGTCTCGAATATCCGGCTGCTGCTCGAGCAGGGAAGGACCGCCGTGATAGACGGCTTTGTCTCTAAAAAGACCGGCAGGAGCTTCTCTGCCGCTCTGCGCCTCGACGGGGATAAGGCAGTGTTTGACTTTTCGGGCAGCCCGCGCAGAGCTTCCGTACCCGAGATGCCGGTCTGCTCCTCGCGCTATGCAGGTACCGATCCGCGCGGCGACGGCGAGCTGCTATGACTGATATGAGATGATTTTCCGAAAAGTCGGATTGAATCGGACGGTTTTATTCGGGTTTTATTCGGTTGATAACACATGCTGAATTTCTGCGCGTGAAAGCCTCCCCTGTGTAAGGGGAGGGGGACCGCCGTAGGCGGTGGAGGGGCTGTTGGGAACTAAGAAATCTCTAATCATGCTCGGTTCGTGACAAGTTTTATGCCGCACTTAGAACAGCAAAAAACAAGTAATTTGATATGACAAACGGCAGAAAAGTTGTCACGAACTTATAGTTTGGATGCTGACTTTTCAGTCTCCAACAGCCCCTCCGTCACGGCAAGCCGTGCCACCTCCCCCTACACGGGGGAGGCTTTCACGCGCTGAATCCAAGCCTTACATTATCGGCTTGATTTTGATATGACTCAAGGTGTGGTTCGTCTCGTATTGATTCCGATATGACCAAAAACGCGGTCAGGCTTATGTCAGTCTCGTGAGTGTAATTTTTCGGCATTGCAAGGCAGAATTTAATAGCATCGGCGGGGCTGTAAAAATTCGTTTTTAACAGCCCCGCCGATGTTTTATTTTATTGAATTATTCCGTTTTTTTCCGCAGCTGCAGTGCGGCAGACGTGCGTTTGTGTTCTGTACGGATTTTTGCTGCTTGCGTAAAAAATCAGTGAATGGTGTTTATACCGACGGTCATAAGCTGCTCTACACGCTCTCTCAGCGCGGGCTGCTCTTCAAGCATCGGATCTGCATCGAGCAGCGCTTTTGCCGTGCGCGATGCCTGCTCGACAGCCTGCTCGTCGGCACCGACCGAAAACAGCTCCGAATCCACAGCTCCGTGCTGTCTTGCCCCGCCGCCTGCGTGCGGGAAGAAGTCCCCCGGACCGCGCAGCTGTAGGTCGCGCTGAGCTATGGCAAAGCCGTCGTTTGACCTTACCATTATTTCGAGGCGTGAGCGTGCCTCGCTGCTGCGATTGTCGGAGACGAGCACGCAGTAGGATTTTTCGCTGCCGCGTCCTACTCTGCCGCGCAGCTGATGGAGCTGCGAAAGACCGAAGCGGTCCGCATCCTCTATTATCATCAGCGTTGCCTCAGGCACGTTGACTCCGACCTCAATGACCGTTGTAGAGACGAGAATGCTTGTCCTGCCCTCGGCAAAATCCGCCATAGCCCGTTCCTTGTCCGCCGACTTCATCTTTCCGTAGACGAGTCCCACCGGAATGTCGGGAAAGAGCGAGGCGAGCCGCTGCGCCGTTTCGGTAGCTGTATGCAGCTGACGCTGATCCTCGCCGTCGCCGAGCTGCTCGTCCTCTGTATCCGCCTTTGCCTCGGCGGGACTGACCGCGGGACAGACGACATATACTCTGTGCCCCGCGAGCACGGTCTTTCTGATGAAGGCATCGAGTCGTTCGCGGTAGCTCTCACCGACGGCAAAGGTGTCTATCTTCTGTCTGCCGGGCGGCAGCTCGTCGAGGGTGGATATCGCAAGATCGCCGTACAGAATAAATGAGAGGGTTCTCGGTATCGGTGTTGCGCTCATAACGAGCACATGCGGTGAGGGCGCCGCCGCACCGCTTTTCTCGGACAGCGCGGTGCGCTGCATTACGCCGAAGCGGTGCTGTTCGTCGGTTATGACAAGCCCGAGCCGATGAAAAACAACATCCTCGGATAGCAGGGCATGTGTTCCTATCACCGCGTCAAGTTCTCCGGTGCGCAGCTTCTCCTCGGTCGCGGCGCGCTGCTTTTTCGGGGTCGAGCCGGTTATCAATCCGACCTTTATCCCCGCCTGACCGAGCAGCGCCTCAAGCTCGCGGTAGTGCTGCTGAGCGAGTATCTCGGTAGGCGCCATCATCGCACTCTGTATGCAGGACTGCGCAGCTGTGAATATTGCGGCGGCAGCCACAACGGTCTTTCCGCTGCCGACATCTCCGGTCAATATTCTGCTCATCGGCGGAGCGGACGCATCGGCGCACATATCGCGTCCGATATCGGCTATCGCCCGTCGCTGTGCTCCGGTCGGCTCGAACGGCAGCAGCGAGTAAAACGGTTCGAGGTCTGCCTGAGCTATCTGAAAATGCCTGCGGCTGTCAAGCGATTGCTTTGACAGTCCCGCACACAGCGCAAAGGTCAGCATCCGCTCGAATGTAAAGCGCCGCATAGCCTTTTTGACCTCATCGCCGTTCTGCGGCAGATGCAGCATGCGCATAGCATCGGCAAGGTCGGGCAGACCGAGCTCCCGCCTTGTCGCTATCGGGATAATATCGTCACGCTCACACAAGCAGCCGGAGTCGAGCAGTGACTTTACCAGTCCGGATATCAGCTTGCTCGATATGCCGGCTGTAAGCGGATAAACGGGAACAAGCGCCGGCAACGGTTTCCCCGGCAGTACCGGCTCGAACAGCGGAGATATAAGCTGCGCCCTGCCTCCGGAGTAGCTCAGCCGACCCCAGAAGCGAAAGGTCGCACCGACTCTGAATATGTCTCTGACATACGGCTGATTGAAGTAGACGATGCCGACCGATGCCGAGTCATCGTAGGCGGAGAATTTGGTGAGATACCGTCCGCCGCTTATACGTGCGCTTGACGGGGCGCTCGCAACCGTCAGAATAAATGCGCCGACAGTGCCGTCCGGACAGCCGAGCAGCGACAGTATGTTTCCGCGATCCTGATATCCGCGCGGAAAGTGATAGAGCAGGTCACGCGCCGTAAGTATGCCGAGCTTGGCAAGCGCAGCTGCGCGTGTTCTTCCCACACCCGGCAGCTCCGCCGTTCTGTCATTCATTCCGACCATGACCGTTACCTCCTCGTGATTTGCTTGCATTCAGCACCGTTGCCGACGGAGAGTGCCGTAATGACTCCGCCGTCTTTTGACCGTTCCCGTCAGCGGACGGCATATCAGTATATTGCGCTTTTTGTCTCCGAAGGAATATAGGACATTGCGCGTCGCTGCCCCTGCCTTTATCAAAGCGATGTGCTTGCGCGCGGATGATATATCCGTATACAGCTTGTCCTTTCCGCGCATGGTAAAAAACCGAGAATCTTCCCGCATTCTGTAAAAAGCATAAGACCTCCTGCCGAAGCATTGCTCCGCGGGAGGTCTTATTATGGGAGCTACCGCCTACCGCCGCACAGAACGCTTTTCTCCTTAATTATACCACGTCCGTGCTGCGCTTGTCAATCCGCCGGATACCGCATTCGCACGGTGCCGCGATAGTGCGGAGGTGCTGTACGGGCAACCCCGGCGGGAGAATATTTTGTCTGCGATTATGCGCCCGCCTTCTCCACTATCTTGACCGATGCGGCGGGCAGGGAGGTCTCGGAACAGATTATCTCGGTTATCTGTGCGACCTCGTTCGGCATCAGACCGTCGCTCTGGACTATGATTGTGGCGCTGTCGTCGGAGACGAGGGCTATGCAGTTTTCAAAGCCCTTTGCAACAATAAGCGATTCGATGTTGGATTCCTGCTCTATCTGTGAGGCTATTTTGGAAATGCTTGCAAGTGCGCTGTCCTTTGACTCTTGGAGCGCGTCCTCGCTGTCGGCTACAAGCTGCAGTACTTCAAGCGACTCGTCACGCGCACGGCGGCGGCTGACCGATGCGCTTTGAAAATACTCTGCATCGGTGTCACCGGCTGCTGCTCCGCTGCCGGTCTTTTCTATGTTGTCCTTGTCTGCGTCGGCAGCCGCCTCGGCGGACGGGTCTCCGCCCGCCTCGGCAGCTATGTTTGAGCCGCCTCCGAGCGCGTAGTTGACCACGAGAGCGCCGCATATGAGCGCGAGCGATGCAATCACAGCAACGCTGCGCTTATTTATGCCGACGGAGCCGAGCTTTGTGAGTATCTTATGTTTACCCGTCCCTGCTTCGTCGGACGCTGTTTCCGCTGCGGATATTGCCGGCTTTGTTTCCGCCTGCTCGGCGGGTGCTTCCGTCTTTTCCTCGGGCAGTCCGACCTTGACCTCGGAATAACCTGCCGTGTTCTTGCGCATTATCGGAGACAGCGGCATTATTCGCTCAAGCTCCGAGAGCGTACCATTCGTTTTTTCGCTGTCGCGACCTATCGGCAGCGCCTTTTCCTCGCTCGACGCTGATTTTTTTGCGGTTGCCTTTATAACAGTCATACCGTTATTCCTTTCTTTCTTGTGCGTTTTTTGTTTGATGCGGGCTGTGCGCCCCGATTGCGGTGGGTAGCTGCGCCGTTCGCTTAATATATATTCGCCGTGTCTGCCCGGTATTACTTGACGGAAACTTTTTTGCGTCAGCGTCATATAATTGTTCCGTCGCCGGGCTTTCATAGCCGCACCTGTCGGTGCGGCACTCATACCGACAGAATATACGGTGATAAAGCATACGCAAGTAAAGAGAGGTAGATAATATGAGAAAACGTCCTGTTGTAGCGGTTGCTCCACGCTGTGAGCAGTGCTCGGATAAGCTCTGGCTGCGAGAGCGCTGCATGAAATTTCTGTCCGGCGCGGGACTTGAGCCGGTCATGATACTGCCGCCCGATACCGCAGACGATGCCGCCGAGCTGCTCTCGATTGTCTCGGGTGTGATGCTTGTCGGCGGCGGAGATATACGCCCGTTTCGCTACGGCGCGGAGGATGCAGGCATCGGACGCGGCATTTCCGACGCGCGTGATTGGAGTGAGCTGCTGCTCGCACACGGCGCGATAAAAGACGGAGTTCCGATGCTCGGGATATGCAGAGGAGCGCAGGTGATAGCCGTCGCGCTCGGCGGCGGGCTGAAGCAGAGCGTTCCCGCACACGAATCCGGAGAGCATAAAATTTATCTCTCACCTTACAGTATTCTGCGCACCGGTAGCTTTTCCGCCGAATGCCGCTGCTGCGGATCCGATGGAATATACAGCTCTTCTGTGACCGACGGATCCGCATTCGATGAGGCAAATAATTTGTCGGCAGCCGACTCATCACTCATTTCGGAAAAGCTAAACAGCTCTTATGCCGCCGAGCATGGCACCGCGCCCGAAGATATCTCAGCCGCAGCTCACGCTGCCTCTGCAGGATTCTTTACTTGTGATGACTGCATTCCGTTTTTTCCTTCCTCGGGCGAAGGTATATCCGTAAACAGCTATCATCATCAGTCGATCTCCGACCCGGGCGACGGGGCGATAACCGCAATGGCGGAGGACGGTGTTGCGGAGATGATAGAGCTTCCGGGACACCCGTTCTGCCTCGGGGTTCAGTGGCACCCTGAGATAGACCCGACCGATCCGCTGTCGCATAGAATAGCGGAGCTTTTTGCCGAGAGTGTATACCGCCGTCAAAAAGAAGTCCTCGGGATCTGAAATTATTGCGGTCGCTTTACCGACTAAAAATATGGGTGTACAAATTTTTCGATTCGGAAAAACTAATGCAGTAGACGTGATACTTTTCTTTTAGAAACGGGAGTCGTCGTACCCGACGACCGTTTCGGGTATAAACCGATACTGTCGCTATCGGCTGAGCAGTCATAGGGGGAGATACATAAGAGGGGGAGCCGGCGCGACCATATGCTCGCGCATGCGAGCATCCTTAGCGCCGCCCCCTCTTATGCGCGCTTTTCTTTCCGCCACTTTCTTTTTCGCGTAAAAAGAAAGTGGTAAAAAACGAACAACTAAATCATTTCTCACATCCCCTTGACCGCGGTGGCGAGATTTGACCTTTTCGATGAAAAAACAACATCTATATGTGGAAAACTGCCCGCGTTAGCGCGGTACACACTAAAGCTCAGCAGCGAACCGAAAAGGCTTTTCAGAGGTTTTGCGAAAACCTCACCGCTCCCGAGTTTTGACTTTGTTCCGATAATATGCTATAATCTATCCACCGAAACAACAAAAGCAAAGGAAGTCACGGCGCCGCCGTGCATTAAACATCATAACATGAATATAATTTCAACGCTATCCGACGAGCTCGGCATCAGTCAGGCTCAGACAGAGAAAACCGTCGCGCTCATCGACGACGGCAATACCATCCCGTTTATCGCCCGTTACCGTAAAGAGGTCACCGGTTCGCTCGATGATACCGTCCTGCGACGGCTGTATGATCGCCTTATCTATCTGCGCGGCTTTGAGCAGAGAAAGGGTGAGATCAGCGCGCTGATAGACGGGCAGGGAAAGCTCACGCCGGAGATCACGGCGGCGCTTGAGGCGGCTTCTACACTCACAGAGCTTGAGGATATATATCGCCCGTATAAGGGACACCGCCGTACACGCGCATCGGTCGCAAGGGAGCGCGGACTTGAACCGCTCGCCGAGCTGCTTTTTGCTCAGAAGCGCAGCTATGACCGACCGCTTGCGGATATTGCATCCGATTTTATTGATGAAGAAAAGGGCGTCTCGACAGCCGAGGAGGCGCTTGCGGGCGCACGCGATATAATTGCCGAGGATATTTCGGATAATGCCGCATACCGCAAAAGGGTGCGCGATATAACATATCGCAGCGGCATACTCGAGACAAAGCAGGCAAAGGAGGGCGACTCGCCCTACGAGATGTATTACGAGCATTCGGAAAAGCTGTCTGCCGTGCCGAATCACCGCGTTCTTGCTATCAATCGAGCCGAAAAGGAGGGCTATATCAGAGTAAGCATCAAGGTCGACGAGGCGCTGCCGCTGAATTATCTTGCCTCCGAGTGTCTCGGCAGCCGCGAGAGCCCCGCATATTCCGAGGTGCTCTCCGCACTCTCCGACAGCTACGACCGACTGATTGCCCCGTCCATCGAGCGTGAGCTGCGCTCCGATCTTACCGACCGTGCGGGAGAGGGTGCTATCGTAACATTTTCGGATAATCTCCGCAATCTGCTGCTTCAGCCGCCGGTGCGCGGCTTTACGGTAATGGGCTATGACCCCGGATACCGTACCGGATGTAAGCTTGCGGTCGTCGACCCGACCGGAAAGGTGCTCGACACCGCCGTTATCTATCCTACAAAGCCGCAGGAGAGAATAGAGGAGTCGCGCAGAAGGGTCGTATCGCTTATTCGCCGCTACGGTGTAGGCGCTATCGCCATCGGCAACGGGACCGCATCGCGCGAGAGCGAGGCATTCATCGCGGACACGCTGCGCGAGATAGGCGGCGGATGCGGCTATGTCATCGTCAGCGAGGCAGGAGCCTCTGTCTACTCGGCTTCCGAGCTCGGCGCGGAGGAATTTCCCGATTTCGACGTTACTCAGCGCAGCGCGGTCTCCATCGCACGCAGACTTCAGGATCCGCTCGCAGAGCTTGTCAAGATAGACCCGCGCTCGATAGGAGTGGGACAGTATCAGCATGATATGAAGCAGTCCAGGCTCGGAGAGGCATTGTCGGGCGTTGTCGAGTACTGTGTGAACCATGTCGGCGTTGATGTTAATACCGCATCGTATTCGCTGCTCTCGCATGTCGCCGGTATCAATGCGGCATCGGCGAAGAATATAGTAAAATATCGTGAGGAGAACGGTGCATTTACCTCCCGCGCTCAGATAAAGAAGGTGCCGCGCATCGGCGCACGCGCTTTTGAGCAGTGTGCGGGCTTCCTCCGCGTGTCAGGAGGAAGCGAGATACTCGATGAGACCGGAGTTCACCCGGAGTCGTATGCCGCCGCGCGTGCTTTGCTCAACCGTTTCTCGCTGCGTGAGGAGGATGTGCGCCGCGGAAAGGTCATAGGTCTCGACAAGGCGGTGCGCGAGGCAGGCGAAGCGAAGCTCGCAGCCGAGCTGGGCATCGGAATACCTACGCTGCGCGATATCGTCGCCGAGCTGTCGAAGCCGGGACGCGACGCGCGGGACGATCTGCCCGCGCCGATACTCCGCACAGACGTACTGACTCTCGACGATCTGAGCGAAGGCATGGAGCTGACCGGAACGGTCAGAAATGTAGTCGATTTCGGAGCATTCGTCGATATCGGTGTTCATCAGGACGGGCTTGTCCATATCAGTCAGATATCGAAGAAGCGCATTGCACACCCGAGTGAGGTGCTTGCGATAGGCGATATCGTAAAGGTAAAGATAATATCGCTCGACCGTGCAAAGGGCAGGATAGGTCTGACGATGAAATTTTGATATATCCCGGCGGCGCAGCGCCGATCGGGCAAATAAGCATCAGCCGAAGCAGGTAATTTCGGCGGATTAAGCGGCGCACAAAGTGCGAAACTTTAATATATTAAAATTGAAAACACTGTCGAAAGACCTCGCCTTAATAATTTATTATATATTTTTGTGCAACACTCACAAGCTGCGCGGCTCAATTTCGTTGATTTGCCCCTTTTCAAAAGCGATTTTTTTTGGTACAATATCTATCGTCAACTATTGTCGGGCATCTGCCCGAGTATATCATATAATTTTGCCTTGATCGCTCGCCGATCTGTACGGCATACCGCATACGCGGATAATCAAAAACACGGTTTTCATAGGAGGAAACGCAAAAATGGCAAGTCTTTCGCTCAAGCACATCTACAAAAAGTACCCGGGCGGCGTTACCGCTGTCTCCGACTTCTCGCTCGAGATCAAGGATAAGGAGTTCCTTATTCTCGTCGGTCCTTCCGGATGCGGTAAGTCGACGACACTGCGTATGATCGCCGGACTTGAGGAGATCACCGAGGGCGAGCTGTTTATCGGCGACCGCCTTGTAAACGATATCGCACCTAAGGACAGAGATATAGCGATGGTGTTCCAGAACTACGCTCTGTACCCGCACATGACCGTATTTGACAACATGGCATTCGGTCTTAAGCTCCGCAAGACTCCTAAGGAGGAGATCAAGCGCCGCGTTGAGGAGGCTGCACGCATCCTCGATATCACTCACCTGCTCGATCGCCGTCCTAAGGCTCTTTCCGGCGGTCAGAAGCAGCGTGTCGCGCTCGGACGTGCTATCGTCCGCGAGCCTAAGGTATTCCTTCTCGACGAGCCTCTCTCGAACCTCGATGCTAAGCTCCGTGCGGCAATGAGAACCGAGATCACCAAGATCCATAAGAAGATAGGCACCACCTTCGTATACGTAACGCATGACCAGGTCGAGGCTATGACCATGGCTACCCGTATCGTCGTTATGAAGGACGGTATCATTCAGCAGGTCGACACTCCTCAGAATCTGTACGATCTGCCGGTAAACATCTTCGTCGCGGGCTTTATCGGAACACCTCAGATGAACTTTATCAACTCCACTCTGCGCAAGAAGGGCGACGATTTCTATGTAGAGTTCGGAAACGTATCGCTCAAGCTGCCTAAGGAGAAGATCGAAGGCACCTCTCTTCCGGACTATGCAGATCAGGAAGTTATTATGGGTATCCGTCCCGAGTGCATCTATGAGGATCCGGAGCAGGTCGCAGATCATGCCGATACCTCGTTTGACGCCTATGTCGAGGTGACCGAGCTTATGGGTGCGGAGATATACCTCTATATCGTAGTTGATGAGCAGAACCTCATCGCTCGCGTATCCCCCCGTTCCACTGCGAGAGCAGGCGACACCGTTAAGGTTGCCGTTGATATCTCGAGAGCACACATCTTCGATAAGAATACAGAAAGGTGCATCTGCCACTGATAGGCGGCATACACAAGTAGCTTAATTATTTTGCAGCTAAATTATTGTAATCGAAGACCGCGCCGCGCATAGGAGCAGAGTCTTTCGTGCACGGTGCGGTCTTTTATTTCATTATTCCTTAAAGGAGCAATTTTACTATGAACAAGATCAGAGTAACCATCTGGAATGAATTCAGGCATGAAAAGATGGACGAGGAATGCAACAAAATTTATCCCGGCGGCCTTCACAATGTTTTGAAGAAATACCTTGAGGTCAACGAGGATTTTGAGATCACTCTTGCGGCTCTCGATGATCCCGACCAGGGACTGCCGGACGAGGTTCTCAACAATACCGACGTCCTTATGTGGTGGGGTCATATGTCTCACCATGAGGTTGACGATGCTCTCGTAGCTCGTATCCTTGACCGCGTTCGTCGAGAGGGCATGGGCTTTATCGCAATGCACTCCTCACACGCTTCTAAGCCCTTTGATCAGCTTGTAGGTTCTACCGGTTCTCTTTCTTGGGGCGAGAACGTAAATGAGATCATGTGGACTCTGCTGCCCTCGCACCCGATTGCCAAGGGCATCCCCGCAAACTTCCACCTCGAGAGTGAGGAGCTTTACTCCGAGCCTTTCTGTATCGGTAATCCCGATGACGTAGTATTTGCCGGCTGGTACGAGACCGGTAACGTAATGCGCTCCGGTGTTACCTTCCAGCGCGGTCTCGGCAAGATCTTCTACTTCCAGCCCGGTCACGAGTACTGCCACTCCTTCCACAACAAATATGTTATTCAGATTCTTGCCAACGCTATCCGTTGGGCTGCTCCTACCGCAGGCTTTGTCGATCCGGGCATGCCTATGATAGGCAACCTTGCTCAGGATCTCGGCATATTCCCGAAGCCCGAGGCTAAGTAATCTGCTTACCATGCGTCGGGATGCGGTGAGCCGCGTGCTTGCTTTACCCGATCAAGATAATTAAAAAATGCCTGCCCTGCCATTCTGCGATTTACCGAACGGCAGGGCAGTGCTTGTATAGACTTGCTTAAAAAACAGAGCATGAGAAAATCAGAATGAATATGAAGAAAAAGATCAGAGTTACGATATGGCATGAATACGGAGCGGAAAAGCTGCACGAGGTCGTGTCTCGCCTCTATCCGGAGGGACAGCACAAGGCGCTTGCGGATATGCTGATGCAGGAGAGCGACGATTTTGACATAACCGTCTCAGAGCTTAGTCAGCCCGAGCTCGGACTGCCCGACAATCTGCTCGAAAATACCGATGTGCTCGTATGGTGGAGTCATTTTCGTCATGACATGGTACCGGACGATTTGTGCGAGAAAATAATGAACCGCGTTCGCCGCGACGGAATGGGATTTATTGCGCTGCATTCATCGCACGGTGCAAAGCCTTTTGATCGCCTTGTCGGCTCGACCGGCTCGATGAGCTGGGGCACCGAGGTGAACGAGGTGCTCTGGACGCTGCTGCCATCACATCCGATAGCAAAGGATATCCCGCTGTATATCCATCTGCCGAGCGAGGAGATATATTCCGAGCCATTCTGTATCGGTCATCCCGATGAGGTGATTTTCGGCGGTTGGTTTGAGACCGGTCATTTTCTGCGCGCAGGCGTGACCTTTCAGCGCGGACTCGGAAAAGTATTTTATTTTCAGCCCGGTCACGAGACCTGCGAGAGCTACTACAATAAGGACATAGTAAAAATCATTGCAAACTCTATTCGGTGGGCTGCTCCGACCGCCGGCTTTACCGATCCCGGCATGCCCATGATAGGGAATCTCGCGCAGGAGCTCGGCATAACAACAAGGCCCGATGCTGCCGAATAAGCGTTAATTTTGCTTTGCGCGGTCATGATCATGGATCGGATCGGTGTACCTGTTATGCTCGAGCCGAAAAATCCTGCCGTAGCCGTATGTGAAATAAGTCCCGCCACACAGATATTATGTGCGGCGGGACTTTTCTGCATAGCGCGCGTCTATGCGGTTTGATTTATTTAACGAGCTTAGGTACGAGCCAGTTGCGCTTGTTGTGCTTTAACGAGATATAGCCGACCGTCGACGAAATAAACGCGCCTACCGAGTCGACGATGATGTCCTTCATCGTATCGCGCAGCGCCTCGCGCCCGACGAGCATCGTGCCGTCTGCGAGCATGAACTTCTGCATGTTGAGCACGAGCAGACCGTCAAAGGTGAACTCGTATATCTCCCACAGCGAGCCGATAGTGACTGCAAAGCAAAAAGCGAAGAAGGCAACGAAGAACGGAGAAAGGTTGAATATTGTGTTTTCGTTCCGATTGATGATGGTTATTACCATAAAGCCGAAAAAGCCGAGCATAAGACTGCTGAAGCAGTGCAGAATTGAATCCCAGTATGGGATAACATAGTAGAACGACCGAACCTCTCCGAGAAAAATCGCGCAGTACAGGAATATCGTAAACAGCGCATAGAGCACGACGGGGATCTCAAACTTGAATCTCTTTGCGAGCAGCGAGGGGAGGTTGATGGAGATCAAACCGAGTACGCACTGTACTATCATCAGCGCATAGTCGGCTTTCGAGTGGTAGCCTGCGTCGGACATGCTGCCATTGCCGAATACCATCATCAGAACAATAAATATGATAGGCACTATAAAGCTCAGCGTTACTCCGATATAGAGTATAATGCTTATCCGCTTTGCGCGGAGCTCCGGGGTCTGCGGCTTTTTTTCATTTCTTTTCATTGTCATTTCCTTTCTGTGTGCTGTTATCATCCGGATCGGATATGCGGCGCTTGATGCGCTCCATTCTCAGGTCGAGCGCGGCACTCGTCTCAGCACACTCGAACAGCTCATGCTCGAGCTGACGGCTCAGCTCCTCAGGCAGATCCTTCTTGTAGCGCAGCTTGTGCTCGAGGCTTGCCCAAAAGTCCATCGCTATCGTTCTCAGCTGTACCTCGACCTTCATCATGCGTGTCTCGCTGCGCAGGAATATCGGGACCTCTACGATGAGATGCAGACTGCGGTAGCCGTTGTCCTTCGGTGTAGCTATGTAATCCTTGCGCTCGATCAGCGTGATGTCATTCTGCCGCAGCAAACAGTCCGCGAGCAGATATATATCCTCGGGAAACGAGCATATTACCCGCACACCCGCAATGTCCGATATGCTTCTCTCGATGGATTCGAGGCTGAACGGCAGTCCCCTGTCACGCAGCTTGCGGACGATGCTGTCGGTCGACTTTATACGGCTCTTGACGGATTCGATGGGATTGCGGTCGTATTGGAGCGAAAATTCTTCGTTTAGAACATTGAATTTTGTCTCTATCTCCATTATGGCGCAGCGGTAGTACGCCATCAGCTCGTCGAAAGGCGCTTTGTTGCTTGCAATGAGCTCGAAAAAATCATCACTCATTATCCGTTCGCGAATAAGCTCGCCAACGCGGTTTCTCATATTCATGCTTTTTTCTCCTATGGGGGTATTTGCGATCGGAATGTTGCCGTTGATACCGAACGGGCTTCGCCGTCGAATGCGGCTCGACTCCGTGCGCGTCGGCGGTTCAGTCGACCCCGCGCAGCTCTGCTGTCGGAATGTATTTCTTTGCGATGGCGAGGAAGCTCTCAAGCTCATCCTTGGAATATGCGCCGAGCTCGGCTGTGCCGACGGCGCTGCGCTCGTATTCCGCCGCAGCTTCATCCGACTCGATGAGGATATCTCCGGAATCCTTGTAGCACTGTATAAAATAGCGCTTTGCCCCGCTGATAAGCTGCCCTATGCCGTTAAAATCCTCTGCGGTGTGCAGCGGCTTTACCGCCGTTGTGCGAAACTCGTAATCTACCTCTCCTCCGAGAAGTATTGAGATGCTTTCCTTTACCTTGTCCAGCCTCGTATCGGCATGTCCCGCGACGATGTGATAGCGCTCCTCCGAGCTTTTTATGTCCATCGCAATGTAATCTATGCCCGCAGCGATGCACTCGCGCAGCACGTCGGGATGTGTACCGTTCGTGTCGAGCTTGACGAGCATATCAGTCTGCTCCTTGACCTTGCGGATAAACGAAACGAGCTGCTCGCCCCACAGCGTCGGCTCGCCGCCGGTTATTGCAATGCCCTCAAGGATGCCCTCGCGCCGGCGGAGGAAGCGTATGACCTCCTCGCCGTCGATGGTCTGACCTCCGCATAGCCGCTCCGCCTCAACAAGCGATGAATTGTGGCAGAACGGGCAGCGGTAGTTGCAGCCGCCGGTGAATACGGTGGCGCACATTTTGCCGGGAAAATCGAGCAGGGATAGCTTCTGCATTCCGTAAAACTTCATATGAATGCCCTTCCTTTCGCGTGGAGACAGAGCGCTTCTTTTGAGCATCTGTTCTTCGCGCATTTTTAGTGAAGTACGATAAGATATGGTGAGCTGCGATAAAATGTAATAAGAGATAAAATATGATAAGCTCTGATAAAATCCGCTAAGCTCCGTTGAAATATGAATACGGTGGTAAGCTGCGGTACATTGCATAACATGTGGCGCGTACGGATAGTTTGGTGCCTGCGGCATTCGACGTATATCGACACGCTTTGCTTAAAACGGCACCCCGCACTCCGCCGCAAAAGCGGTCGGAGCGGTCGGGATGCCGAATTCTTCTTTACCGGATCATTTTTTCAGCTTAACAGCCTCGCGTGCTTTAGCGGCAATATTTTCGGGAGTTATGCCGTACATCTCGAGCAGCGGCGGAACCTTACCGGAACGACCGAAGCGATCCTCGACGCCGACCCTGAGAACGGGAACGGGATATGCTTCTGCGGTGGCGGCACATACAGCTTCACCGAGACCGCCGATGATGTTATGCTCCTCTGCGGTGACGATAGCGCCGGTCTTGCGAGCCTCTGCGATAACGAGCTCGCGGTCGAGAGGCTTAATGGTATGGATGTTGACAACAGCTGCGTCGATGCCCTCTGCTGCGAGCGTTGCACGTGCCTCGAGTGCCATTGCAACGGTAACACCGGTCGCGATGATGGTAACGTCGCTGCCGTCTGCCATCTTGATACCGCGGCCTATCTCCAGCTTGTAGCTTGCCTCGTCGTAGATTACCGGAACGGCAAGTCTGCCGAAGCGCATATATACGGGACCGTTGAAATTGATAGCCGCCTCAACAGCTGCACGTGCCTCGACGGCATCTGCGGGGTTGATTATTGTCATACCGGGTATTGTGCGCATAGTGCCGATATCCTCGAGGCACTGATGCGTTGCGCCGTCCTCACCGACGGTTATGCCGGCGTGGGTCGCGCCTATCTTAACATTAAGATGCGGATAGCCGACGGCATTGCGTATCTGCTCAAATGCTCTGCCGGCGGTAAACATTGCAAAAGAGCTACAGAACGGGATCTTGCCCGTCGTTGCAATGCCTGCCGCGATAGCGACCATGTTGCCCTCTGCGATACCGCAGTCAAAGAAGCGCTCCGGAAATGCCTTCTTGAATTTTACCGTCTTAGTCGCCTCTGCAAGGTCTGCATCGAGAACGACCACGTTTTCGTATTTAGCGCCGAACTCGGCAAGTGCGTTGCCGTACGCTTCGCGGGTTGCGATCTTTTCACCAATTGCTGCCATTATATTGACCTGACCTTTCTCGCGTTATCAGAGCGAATCGATATAGGAATTGATTTCGGAAACAGCCTGCTTATACTGCTCCTCATTCGGAGCGGAGCCGTGCCACTTTACGGAGTTTTCCATAAAGGAAACGCCCTTACCCTTTACGGTGCGGCAGATGATGGCGGTGGGCTTGCCCTTGCATGCCTTAGCTGCCTTTACGGCACTGTCGATAGCCTCGATGTCGTGACCGTCGATGACGAGCACATTCCAACCGAATGCCTCAAATTTTGAATCGAGCGGGGAGGGATCGTTGACCTCCGAGATGGGACCGTCGATCTGGAGACCGTTGTAATCGAGGAAGATGCAGAGGTTGTCGAGCTTTTTATGAGCGGCGAACATAGCCGCCTCCCATACCTGACCCTCCTCGGACTCGCCGTCGCCGAGAACCGAGTATACACGGTAGCTCTCGCCCGATATCTTTGCGGAAAGCGCCATGCCGCACGCTGCGGAGAAGCCGAGACCGAGCGAGCCGGTCGTCATATCAACACCGGGTGTGCCCTTCATGTCCGGGTGACCCTGGAGATAGCTGTCTATGTGACGGAAGGTTTTGAGATCTTCGCGCGGAAAATATCCTCTCTCCGCAAGTGCTGCATAGAGAGCGGGAGCGGTGTGTCCCTTGGAGAGTACAAAGCGGTCGCGATCCGCCTTCTTCGGGTCGCGGGGATCAATATTCATCTCCTCAAAGTAGAGATACGAGAGAATGTCGGAGATGGAGAGCGATCCGCCGGGATGTCCGGAGCTTGCGCTGAATACCGCCTCAAGCGCACCCAGCTTTATATTTGCGGATATCCTTTTGAGTTCCTTGATTCTTGCCTGTTCCATATCGGAATAGTCCTCCTTGTTGTTCGGATATTAGATACAATGTTATTAGCGATAGTAATTAACAATAATCATATAAATTTTACTACATTTTTGGTCAAATGTCAATAGATTGCGGCGAGTTTAAGCGGCATCAAGCGACTATTTTACTTTGAAATTATGATTTGCTTGTTTATGGATCTCCATTTTGCGATTTGCCCGTAGTTCGGCGCTGTGTCCGAAATCGTCGAGGGACCGCATGCGGGCCGGATATCCGATTTGCTTATGCCTCTGCGCCTGTTGCCGTTTCTCCTTTTGCGTCGCCCTTTACGTTATGTCCGAGAGGTTGACCGAGCAGCACAGGTGTTTCCGTGCCCGCCTCGGTTGCGTCGAAAAAGCGTCTGTCTATCTCGGCGCGCCCACCCTCGAGCAGCAGGATAACGGTGCTTCCTCCGTACAAAAACATCCCCTTTTCCTCACCCCGTGAAAAGCTGCCCGAGCTGAGGCGATTCTTTATCCTGCCGACGAGCATCGCGCCAACCTCTATCTCGGTCACGGTGCCGAAATTCTCGGTCTCCATGACGGTGTATTCGCGGCAGTTCTCGGTGAATACCGGAACATTCCTCAGCGCGATGGGGCGAACGGTGTGCAGCCTGCCGGAAATGAAAATATTCACCGATTGTCTGCCTGCGTCGATATAATGGTAGCGGTGATAGTTGTCGACGCAGAGACGGAAAACAAGGCAGATGCCGTCGCGGTAGCGCTCCGCGAGCGTGCTGTCTTTTAATAAATCTGCTATCGAATATCGGCTCTGCTTTAACGGTATTACAAGCCCGTCGTGTATCCGGTATACACTGAGCCTGCCGTCGCAGGGGGAGGGGAGAATGCTCGGCTCTGCGGCTATCGGACGCATCTCCGGGCGTATGCGCCGCGTAAAGAATTCGTTGAAGGACGAAAAATCATATTCGAGATAGTCCTGCATATTTATACCGCTGCGCTCTGCAAAGCCCTTTATCATAGGCACCGAGAGGCGCGAGTCGAGAAATGCTCCGCACACACGCGATACCCACCGTGCACTGAGCAGCCGCAGCAGCACCCTGCCTGGCGCTGTTTCATATAGGATGCGGAGCGCGCCGCCGTCGTTGTTGGTGTCCGCGCTCGCGTTTTCACTTGCGGCGATGCTGTTCTGCCGTTCTGTTTCTTCTCTTTTCTTTTCTTTCATTGTTTGTCGCTTATAGCTTCCTTATTCCGAAAAATCTCCCCGCGCGATCGCTGCGAGGAGATTTTAACCTTTAAGTCTTTATGTCGTTATGACGGATGTCTTGCCCGAGCGTTGTTTCGTGTACGGATCTATTATATGCGTGAGCGCAAAAAAGCAAATATTATCATAATTATTGCTTCCACCAGCCCGATCCCCACCATGATAAGGATCCCGCGTGTGCCGGGCTTTTTAATATTAAAATTGGATATAAACGCGATAGCGGTCAGCATAACTATACCGATGAAAACCACAGTCAGGTCAAAGGGGATTATGTAGTTGAGCAGCAGCGCGAACGGAATAATGAGCGAGGCGCTTGTTACCGGCAGTCCCGTATAGCTGCGGCGGACCTCGGTCTCGGTCTCCTGTCTATCTTCCTCTGTGACATTATAATACGCGAGGCGTATCATAGCGGCGAGAACGTAGAACATAAGAATGGCATACAGCACGTATCTGACAGTCGAGCCGATGAATTTATCACCGAATGCCTCCTGAATGCGGTGCATAAAGGGCGATACGCGGATGAGCGCGGTGCCGATGCAGGCGGGAAGTACGCCGAAAGCAACAAGGTCGGAGAGCGAGTCTATCTGAATTCCGAACCGTCTCGAGATATCGGTACGGTCGACCTTTCTGCGTGCTATCTTGCCGTCGAATGCGTCGCACAGACCGCAGAAGAGCAGAAAGAAGCTGCCTATATAGGGATGACCGGAGCCGCTGAGAGTAGTTATTATACCGGTGCTCGCCGACAGCAGCGAGAGAAATGTAAGTATGACCGTGTAGTCGTAAACGCCTATCATTACTTATATGACCGTTGCTTTTGTATTCAAAAGCTACCTTTCAGATTTAGTGTCGGGATCAGAGATCGTAGCCGTTGGCTTCGGTGATGCCGATAATTTTGATGATTTCTGTGATTTTGGTTAGCTGCTTTTTGCGCCGATGTTATCAAGCTGCCTTTTTGCTTTTTTTTCGATCGTATATATATTTGCCCATAATAGATATGCCGCAGACGATGATGCAGATGTAGAATGAGACAGAACGGCTGAGCAGATCGAGGCTGACAGCGGCTTCCGGCGGCATTCCTATCGAGCCGAGACCGCTGAGCATGATGTAATCGGATACTCCCATTGCACCCGGAATGGGGATGCAGTTTGAGCCGAGGACGACATAGCATTGCAGCGAAAATACGGTGCCTATCCGCTCCGGCGCGCCGCCGGTCGCGAGAAATGCAAATACCGAGACGGCTATCTGCGAGAGCCGCTGAAGCACATTGAAGCACAGCGCCGGCAGCAGCGGACGGAAATTGCCGCGTATCATTGCCGCGCATTCTCCGTAATTCTCGATATAATCGTCGAGCCTTTTCAGCTTCTCCTCGGTATGCGCAATCAGATGCAGCCGCGACAGCAGCTTTATCAGAGCGCCTCCTACACGGCGGATGATAGCGCCGTGCCGCAGCAGCATAAGAAACATGACGGTGAGAAATAACTGCGCGATAATGCCGAAGATTATCAGAACTTTTGGCAGTACTCCGAGTCTGAAAAACAGATGCGGAGAGACTGCGGCACCGATAATTCCTATGATAAGTATCGACATTGCGTACAGTGCAAGGTTGAGTATCAGCGATATCGTAGTTACCGTGCCGGATATGCCGTCGCGCATCATGAAGAAGGCGCTCGCGGGCTGTCCGCCGGTCGCGGACGGAGTTATCGCGGAGAAGAAGATGTCTGCCGTAGAATATATGTAGCCGCCCCGCAGACTGCTGCGGCAGCCGAAATATTTCAGCAGCGATATTATCGCAAAGGCCTCGGAGAGGATGAAGCATAGCATACACAGCGTCGCGCATGCGAGCCATAGGGGGCTTGCATTTTTCAGATAGATAAAAAAGCCCTCCGCCGTAAAGTGTCGGCTCTGAGAGACCACCGCCCAGATGGTCAGTGCCGCAAGCACGACCGATGCAAGCGCCCAGAAAACCTTTGATCTCCCGGCGGGTTTTTTCGGTTTTGCACTGCGCGAGGTCTCGATACCCGCCGTGCTTGCGTTATCGCCTCCGCTTTGACGGATATCGCACGGTTCACAGCCGCCTTGTATATTGCGATCGCTCGGGTTGTTATGTTTATCCTGCATTATTTAAACCGCAGCTCCGCCTCGGCAAAAGCTCCCTTTCGTCATTTTGTTACCGCAGCTGCCGGTGTGCGGCAGAGAGTGCTGCGGGAGCGTCCTTGTACATGTGCAGAGCTGCATAAAGCACCATTTGTTACGCTGTGTTGCAATGCATAAGCGCAGGATGCCGTGCAGTGAAGCGATATTCTTTGATAGACTTATATGTTAACGCAGGCGGAGATTCGTCGACGTACGATACGAATAATAAGACGGTAAAAAAATGATATCAAAATCTTGAGATAATAAATCGAAATGCTGCGAGTAAATAATAAGTGATGCATGCACAAAAAACCACTATAATTATACCCTCTTTATACCCGTTTGTCAATCGCTTTGTGCCTTTTTCGGCATTGTGACGGACGGCGCGGCGACCGTGGAGCGGTGTATGGTACTCCGATATTGACCCGGAGATGAAGCAAATACGGCAAATGCGAAAAAAGTTTACATTTAAAATGACGCTTTTTTGAAAATACACTTGATTTGACCTTTCGGCTTTGATATCATGCTTTCGACAACTGTATGCCGACGTATTCGCGTACCGACCTACGCTGTTTATCGCTCGGCGCAGAAATAGGAGGAGCATGGGCGCGACGCCTTATGTCTGTTCCAATAAAATACGGGGCTTTAAACCATATACCCCATTGATCGGAGAAAGAATCATGCAACACGAACGCAACAACACCTATGCAAACTATTTCGACCATGCACTCAGCATCGATCCTATTACGAGACGGCTGAAATTCTACTATGAAGGCAGAGGCGTTATCGGGGACGATATATATGTGCGTTTTCTCGACAAGGACGGGAAAATGCTCGGAGACCTCTGCTCCTTCGGAGCGATAAAATACGTGTGGGATCAGCCGCTGCACGAGACCTACGCAATGGTGCGTCTCGATCTGCGCGAGGGCCCCGCGCCCTTCGGCGAGCTGACGCAGGTCACATTCCGCGCTAAGCGCGATCGCGTCGAGGCGGATGCCGACGGACTGCCCGAGGGTGTGCGCATTGAGTTTTCGGGCAATCTCTATTGGGGCGAGCTCGACGACAGCTTTGCTATGTGCCTCGATCGAGACGGCTCGGAGGATGACCTCCGCGCGGCGTACGGACATGCCGTATCGACCATCGACGACTGCCTCTTTGACAGAAAGACCGACATGGCGCTCCGCCTCAGCGGCAGAGACCGCAGCGTGCTCGACTTCTCGCATGAGCGCGGCTGCTATACCTTCCTGACCGAGGGGACGCTGTCGCTTGAGTCCATCCTTTATGTATACCGCACACGCTTCCGCACCAACTATTCCTGCATCAATAAGAATACCGCATTCAAGACCGCGCATACCGGCTGGATGACATGGTATTCGGTCAAGTTTGAGGCGAACGAGGAGGTCGTGCTGAAAAATGCACGCTTCCAGCGTCAGTTCCTTTACGACTACGGCGCAAAGTCCATCTGGATAGACTGGGACTGGTATCACGAGGAGTTCGGTCTCGAGGATGCCCCTAAGGATATCGGCTTCTTTCAGCCCAATAAGCAGAAGTACCCGCACGGACTCGGCTACATCGCACAGCAGATAAAGGAGCTCGGCTTTATTCCGGTTCTCTGGGTCGCTCCGACTGTCGAGCCTGCGGAGACCGAGATAGTTAAGGAGTTCCGCGACTCGCTGCTCACCGACTGCACGACATGGTGCGGAAAGTACTTCTTCGATATCTCGGACGAGCGTGTTGTCAATGAGCTTATCCCCCGTGCCTTTGAGCAGGTCAAGGAATGGGGCTTCGAGGCGGTCAAGTGGGACTGCCTGCCTAATACCGTCGGCTATGCCGATGAGTGGCATGAATGCATGAAGCATCCCGAGATCACCTCAACCGAGTCGCTCCGCCGTCTCTGCCAAAAGGCGCGCGAGGTCGTCGGAGAGGACTTTTATATGATGTCCTGCGCGGGCGGAAACGACCGTGAGGTGCTCATGCTCTCGGATGTGTTTGATACCGCACGCATAGGCAACGATATCTTCCACTGGCGCGATTTTATCGGCGATTTTGTGGAGCGTATCCTCCGCTTCTATTCCTTCCATAATGTTTCGTTCTACTGCGACCCCGACAACGTGGTCATTCGCCCCGAATACAGTGACTTCGAGCAGGCGCGCTCCCGCGTTTCCGCCGTATCGCTTCTCGGACTGCCTGTTACCTTCGGCGATGAGCTGACCGAGCTCCCCGCCGATCGTATCGAGATGCTCCGCCGCGCTCTGCCCACCCTCGATATCCATCCTATGGATGTACGCGAGCTGACGCACGACGGCAAGCGCTTCTTCGTTACACTCGCGGTCGACACGCCGTACGAGCGTTGGAATGTGTTCGATATACTCAATATGCAGGAGCATGCAGATAGCTTTACTATCAATCTGCCGCGTCAGCTGCACATTGAGCAGGGTGAGTACCTTGTATTTGATTTCTGGCATCAGAAGCTGCTCGGTATCTATGACGGCGATCTGACGCTCGAGCTTGAGGCAAACCAGTCCGCAGTTTGTGCAGTTCGCCGTCTTACCGGCAGACCGCAGATAGCGTCGACAAGCCGCCATCTTACTCAGGGTGCTGCGGAGCTCTCCGATGTGCGCTGGGACGAGAACAGCCTGACGCTCTCCGGCAGCTCCGAGGTCGTTCGCGGCGACGGATACAAGATTTTCGTCTATGTCCCGCAGGGATTTGTCCCGACTGAGGGTGAAGTTTGCGACGGCATTCTGACCCTCACTCCCGATGACAGCGAGAACCGTAAGGTCGACTGGAGCGTTTCCTTCCGCCGCGCGTGACGGCTCGGGGGACGAAAGGTACGATGAGGGAGACTTTCGCGAAAGTCTCCACCAAACCCCTGCCAAAGCTTTAAAACCGGGGGGATTTTCCCACCGAATAGACAACAAGGCGCTAAAGCCTCGGTATGTGATAAGCGCGTACCGAGGCTTTATTTACGGCTTGCTGTAATTCCGCAGAAAAAAATGCTCGGAGCGACGCTAAACGCTTAAAGATAAAAAGATGCAGAAGCGTCGAATTTCCTCACGTTGCCGCACAATTGTACGGCAGAGGCGATTTCCGATTTGAGTTTTTTGCCTCGCCGATTTTATAGGGGCTTGCAAAAGTAATAACATAGTGATATACTATGTTTATACGGATGATTTATCTGCACCGGCGCGGCGGCTGTTGCTTTACTTGTGGCAGCAGCGGTGCTTCGGGCGCAAAAACGGGCGGTCGGATTTTGTCGGCGGCTGTAATTTATGTTTTTTCGGAGGAGATTATGCTTGTATCAACAAAGGGAAGATATGCTCTGCGAATCATGCTCGAGCTTGGCAAATACGGGCGCGACAGCTATATACCGCTGCCGCAGATCGCGCAGGCTCAGGAGGTTTCCGAAAAGTACCTCGAGAGCATAATTGCCATGCTCGTGCGCGGCGGACTTGTCGAGGGGCTGCGCGGAAAGTGCGGCGGCTACCGTCTTACACGGAATCTCGAAGAATATTCGGTAGGTGAGGTGCTGCGCTTGACCGAGGGATCGCTCGCTCCGGTAGCGTGCCTCGAGGAGGAGCAGTGCAGCTGTCCGAGAGCGGGAAAGTGCGTCACACTCCCGATGTGGCGGCGGCTCGAAAATATGATAGATTCGTATCTTGACAGCATCGACCTGCGCTCTCTTGCGAGCGGGGAGATCGAGGGCGGTCCTGAAGCGAAGAAGTGTTCTGGCCGCTGCAGATAGCTCGAAAGATTAGCAGCGGCTGAGTATTGGTATTATTAACGCAGTATTTCCCGCGATTGAAAACAGCGCACATATTACGTCACAATCGGCATATGCTCGGCTTTGAAAGCATCGCACGAACAGCTGCGGAGGGTATTTCCGCCCGGTCAGGTAAAAATTTTTATAAAACCTATTGACAAGGTATGTTTATGCGATTATAATAAAACATACCGAGACGGTATGTTTAAGATATCAATGGCAAAAGCATCACAGTTTATTCGGCGCGATAAGCGTCTGACGAATATTTTATGCCGCTCGGTAAAGAATATAAATCTGACTTCCGCAGGCGCGCCGCAGAACGGCGATGTCGTGCGGCGGAGAGGAGAAGATACATGATGATATATGCAGATAACGCGGCGACCACAAGCACGAGCGAGGTCGCACTGAAGGCTATGATGCCGTATTTTTCCGAGATCTACGCAAACCCGTCGAGCCTGCATTCGGCAGGACAGAGGGCGGCTGAGGCGCTGCTCGATGCGCGCGAGCGTGTAGCTGCGTGTCTCGGCGCAACGGCGCGCGAGATATACTTTACCTCCGGCGGCAGCGAATCCGACAATCAAGCGCTTGTGTCGGCGGCAAGGATAGGGGCGCGCAAGGGTAAGAAGCACATTATTTCCACCGCCTTCGAGCATCACGCTGTGCTCCATACGCTCGAAAAGCTGAAAAAAGAGGGCTTCGAGGTCACATTGCTCCCGGTCGGTACGCTCGGAACGGTCACGGCACAGCAGGTCGCAGATACTATCAGAGACGATACCTGTCTTGTCAGCGTCATGTACGCGAACAATGAGATAGGCTCGGTCATGCCTATTGCCGAGATAGGCAAGGTGTGCAGAGAGCGCGGAGTGCTTTTCCACACCGATGCCGTTCAGGCGGCGGGACACCTTCCCATCAATGTGGTCGAGCAGAATATCGACCTTGCATCGGTCTCGTCGCACAAGTTCCACGGGCCTAAGGGTGTAGGAATTCTGTACGCGCGCCGCGGCATTGCGCTTACCGGCATCATTGAGGGCGGTGCTCAGGAGCGCGGAAAGCGTGCCGGCACCGAGAATATGCCCGCTATCGTCGGAATGGCGGCAGCGCTTGAATATGCATGCGCACATATAGAGCAGGATTCGGCATACGTTACATCTCTGCGGGACAAGCTCATTGCGGGACTGTCTCGTATACCGCATTCGGCGCTGAACGGCGATCCCGTCAACCGTCTGCCGGGAAACGTCAGCTTCTGCTTCGAGGGAATAGAGGGCGAGAGCCTGCTGCTTCTGCTTGATGCGGCAGGAATATGCGCCTCCTCGGGCAGCGCCTGCACCTCCGGTTCGCTCGACCCGAGCCACGTTCTGCTCGCGATAGGCAGACCGCACGAGGTCGCGCACGGCTCGCTTCGCCTGACCATCGACGCGGGTAATACCGAGGAGGAGATCGACAGGATAATCGAGGCTGTGCCTGCGGTCGTTGAGCGGCTCAGAGACATGTCTCCCGTTTGGTCTGATCTTGTCAGCGGCAAAAAGAACTTTATTCTGTGAGATAATGCATAAAACGAGTAAATAGATAAGGAGATAAATGATATGGCACTCTATACCGAAACCGTTATGGATCATTTCATGCACCCGCGCAATGTCGGAACGCTTGAGCATCCCGATGCAGAGGGTGAGGTAGGCAACGCAAAATGCGGTGATATTATGAAGATGCAGCTGCAGATCGAGAACGGCATTATTACCGATGTTCGTTTTGAGACATTCGGCTGCGGCAGCGCGATAGCATCGTCCTCCATCGCGACCGAGATGATAAAGGGAAAGACGGTCGAGGAGGCGCTCTCTATAACAAACAAGCAGGTGGTCGATGCGCTCGGCGGTCTGCCCGCACATAAGCTGCACTGTTCGGTGCTTGCCGAGGAGGCAGTAAAGTCCGCTATCAAGGACTATTACGACAAGAACGGCATTGAATACGACAGGAAGCTGTTTCCCGACTGCGACAGCTGCGAGGCGTGTCGAATGGTCTGAGCGTGTGCGCTCGAGCCGTACGGCGGCTCTCCGTGTAAAATCATGCGGTCGATTCGCATATTGATATTTGACTATGAGATGTTAAAGTGCTCGTTCCGGGTATTTTTAACATCTCATTTTTTTGCGGCATTAAGGCTCATACTTCACATCTCGGCGAAAAAACGCAGGCTTCCGCTCTTATTTGTCTGTAATGCCCCTATGTTTTTTCGTTCCATGGAACCGCTGACAGGCGGGCGGCATATAGTATAGTTGAACGATTGCGGATGACGGTGATGCGGCAATCTACCGACCTGCCGGTGCTTGCCGATGCGAGTCGTACCGCGCTGTGTGCCTGCGGTGCTGCCGCAAAGCGGAAAGGAATGACATAAAACATGAGAGAAGTGTTCTTCGGGATAATAATCCCTTTTATCGGAACGTCGCTCGGCGCGGCGTGTGTTTTTTTGCTCGCGCATGAGCCGGGAGAGCGGGTGCGCGAGGTGCTCTCGGGACTGTCGGCGGGGGTGATGACGGCGGCATCGGTCTGGAGTCTGCTGCTCCCGTCTATCGCCGATTCGGAGCGGCTCGGCGCGCTTGCGTTTCTGCCCGCCGCGGTCGGCTTTGTGCTCGGTGCGCTGTTTATCTGCGTCATTGGCAAGGTCGCACCGATGCTGTCGCGGCGCGGCAGCGCGGGGATGACCGCCTTTGCCGTAACGCTGCATAACATACCGGAGGGCATGGCGGTCGGCGTGGCGTATGCCGGATTTCTCATGCACGGTACCGAGCTTTCGCTTATGGGCGCATTCTCGCTCGCGCTCGGCATAGCGATACAGAACTTCCCGGAGGGGGCTATCGTCTCGATGCCGCTGCGCGAACGCGGGCGTGGTCGGGCATTCCTTGTCGGCACTCTCTCGGGTATAGTTGAGCCTATTGCCGCAGCACTTCCGCTGCTTGCGCTCGCCTTTGTTGCTCCGCTAATGCCGTATCTGCTTAGCTTCGCCGCCGGCGCTATGATGTGCGTGGTCGTAGAAGAGCTCATACCCGATCTGCGCAGCGCGGTCGGAACGCTCTCATTTACGCTCGGCTTTGTGCTTATGATGGCGCTCGATGTCGCACTCGGGTAATAATTGATCGGGGCTTTTGAACCGCACCGCTGAATAGGAACGGCAAAAAAAGGCATGGCAGACCGACCGATAGTGGTTGTCTGTTGTGCCTTTTAATTGCGAAAGGCTTCGGCAGAATTTTGCCGCCCATGCTGCTTTGATGCTTTTCAAGTATAGGGATAACATCAATAAGCGGCGAAACGGAATAAATTTTGCCTAACCATCCTGTATGACTATTCCGTGCAATTAAAGAACAGCCTCTGCGGTCGATTCCGCAGAGGCTGTGCAGTATTTATTTGTTGATGAAGATCAGGGAGATTATCATCTTTTTCTGCTCCTCGGAGGGCGCTTTCAGCTTGCCGTTTTCCTCAAGGTGCTTCAGTACATGAACGACGAGCCACGGGTCGCTGAAAAAGATATCCTGCATATCGTAGATGCGTGCCTTGCGCAGATGCTCCGGCGTTTTTGCGAGCATATCGTGTGTGAGTCTGTCGCGGAGTGCGGACAGCTCATCCCAGTGTTTCTCCTTTACGCCTGACGCGACGGCGATAAGCTCGTCATTTTTCCCGAATTTCCGAGAACGGTGCAGTGCGTCACGGTCTTTATATTGCCGTTTTCATGCTGTACCGAGATGTATCCGCGCTCTGCGAGCAATGTTAGATCGGTATCGGAGAGCCGTTCGCCGTCGCGCAGCCGCTTGATAAGCGAGAGCTCGTGTACGACGGTTTTGTGGTAGGTATCGTCAACCTGCCACTCCGACCACTCGCTGTCGCAGTGCCAGAACATCATATCCTCGTAATATGTCCGGCAGAAGCCGAAGAATTTTTCCATGCTGTCATTGTATTTCGGCTCGGCTATTCCCGGCGCAAGGATATCGGCGGAGCAGATATTAAAACCGCCGTCCGGACGCATGGTCGCGACCTCCTCGAAGCTAACCGTATTATTTTGCAGCTGCTTTGAGCTGTTTACGACTAAGTAGGGAATGAGTGACCAAAGCATGAAGTTTGTGTCTCTCGCATCGCCGTAGATGCCGCCGCGAATGCGCGCATCCTGCAGCAGACCGCTCTCGGTCAGCCCGTCGAACAGCTCGTCTGCGATAAGCTCGGCTGCGCGGCTGTATACCTCGTCTTGCAGCTTTATTATATGCTCGTCCGGTATATTGATTATAAAGCTCGAGATATACTTCTCGCCCTTTTTCTGCAAGAATCCGTATTTTTCGAGATAGGTCACCTCGCTCTCGACGTAGACCGGAGATACTCCGAGCTCATCGGCTATCTCGTTCACCGACTTGTAGCTGTCTCGGATCAGATAGGCGATATTCTGAGTAAGTGCGCTGCGGAAGAAATTCATGTTGTGTCCTTTTGTGCCTATCGTGCCGTCATTATGACACCCTTTGAATTTGATAGGATCAAATTTCAGCTTTCCGTATTCTCTTGTCATGGTTACACCCCTTTTCAGTTCCTTTTTCGCTTCAAACAAATGCCACTTGACAGTACCGACTGCGATGCCGAGCTCCTTTGCTATATCCGCCTGCTTGCGATTCTCAAAATAATAGGCGATTACGATGCGCCGCTGTATCCCGGAAAGATATGCTATCTCCGAATACAGTCGGGATACGGTCGACTCGGAGTCGTCCGACTCTGCTGAGCTGCTCGGGTCGGCGATTCGTTCTGCCGACTCGTCTATCGGTGCAGTGATGATGGTTTTTGCATTGCTGCGATAATAGCTGCTTAGCGTGTTGTGCGCAACCGTCCAGATGTATTTGTCGACATCTGATATATCGTTCCTTATGAGAAGCATCCGAAATGCCTTGGCTGCGATCTCCTGCGACAGATCCTCTGCATCTTGGATATTGCGGCAGCGTTTCAGTGCAAAACCGAATATGGGCTTTAGATATTCGGCTATGATTTTTTCGGTATCTGTTTTGTTCATTTGTTTTTGGGCTCTTTTCCTCTCGAAAGCTTTCACCTATATAGACGCAGAAATTCTGAAAGGTTTGGAGTGTATGAAAAAAATCTTGCTATGGGGTATATTACTATTATACCATGCTTTTTTCGGATGACAAGGCGGAAGTTGATCAATTGTGTATAAACACTACTTTATTATTTTTAGTACGAAACGCGGCTATATGTTTTACGCATTAGGTCAGACATGAATTATATTGACAATAAATGGACAATGCGTTATAATCAATTGAGAAAAAAGGATCGAATCATGCCGACATATGTATGTTCATGTGAATAAGAATCTGTCTCTATCGGAGCGATCATATGCCGCCGCATTTTCAAGCTTTTTACGGCGGAGCCGAGGTTCTTGTATTAATTGAAGAATTAGAAGTGCTTGAAGGATGATACCGTGTTTGAACCGTTCAAAAATACAGAGGCATTTCGACGTGTCTATGTTGATGAGAATAACGCAATAGCGTGGGATATAGATCCGACTGTTGACAGCAGAAAGATAATAAGGTGAATCTGTGTCCCGATAGCTGTTATGTGGATAGTATTCCTATCTGACGGGCGGCTGATTTCGGATAATTGCTTGACTGTTAAAGGTAAGTTGGCTTATATGTGATAGTCAAGTTTTATATTGACATGGCTTTGAGACAGAAAGCCTTGTTTTCATAGAGAATGGATTTGAAAGAACTTAATTTTACGGAGGACGGCCAATGAAAAAGATAGATTTCTCAGACCGCATGGAGGCAGAAAAGTATTTTTGCGGTGTTGTTGAGCAGATGCGGGGTGTAAAGGTCAAAGCGGTGTTTTCATGCTGTCCCTCATTCGGAGATTGTGACGGCATCAGGCGATACATTGAAGATAATGAAATATATATTTTATTTGAAAACGATATCTGTCTTGTTATAAGTTATCGCTTTATTGATGCTTTGCGTGTGGAAATGCGAGCTCTCTCCGATGACGAGAGAGCTTGGTACGAAGAAGTCGTGATCAAGGATTATTTTAATGATGAAACGAAGATATACAGAATGCTTCCCGACGGCGGTGCAGAGCTGGAGAAAACATGCAAAATATCGCTTGACTATGATTGTGTGGAGAGTATAGAGCTTAAACGCAAATCGCTGCCGTATTTAAAGTGGGACGGTCCTTCTTCGATTGCGGAGGTTGAGCCGAAGCTATCAACATTTGAGTGCATTACATTCGTTATGAAAAACGGAAACACATTTGCTATTTGCCCTCAGCCTGCGGATACAGACGGTTATACGGATGTTTGGTCGGCAGATGCAGTAGAGGTTGTCACAAAAGGGGAGTGCAAAAACAGACCGGAAAAGTGAAAAATAATCAAGGGTCTGTTAAAAACTCGTTTTTAACAGACCCTGCGAGGCAAACGAATATTACGAAATAGAACTTTGCAGTGCAGCTTGAACGGAGATATTCATTTGCATGCGCTGCTGCTTCGGAGGTGAGCTTAACGGCTCAGCCTATGTTTGCGCGGTCCGCAGTTCTACGGCTCATCCACCGGCAGCTTTGCTGCCGGTGCTTTGCGGTTAGCTCACTGCTGAGGACTTCGGAAAGGCACTTTTTTTATTGTCGGTTATATCAGACCGACGAAACGATAATAAATATCAAATTGCCGAACCCATACGCCGTCTATGTTCTGCCGCTTGCCGACCACGATTTTGTCGATCGAGTCGCTGACGCTCTGCGGAGTGAGCTTGCGGATGTCCCTGTACTTACGGATGCTCTTAATAAACATTTCTGTGTTGATCTGCCGCGTATCCACGGCAGAGAAATGATTTTCGATTTCCTCAATCTCGTTTTGCAGTTTTTTGGACTCGGCATCGTATTTTTCAGTCATGGCAAGGCAGCGGTGTTCGGCAATGCGACCGAGTGCTTTGTCCTCATAGATGTTGGAGATAATAATGTCGATCTCCGCAAGCCGCGCTTTGGCTTTTTCCACCTGCTTCATAAGCGTTTTGCGGTCGGAGGTCTGTTCGTCCACCGCCATTGGTCATAGCTCCTGCAACAGCTTTCCTTCGGCAGCAGCTCCACCGTATCGCCAAGCATTATACCGCACCCCCTTTTCAAGCCAAACGCCATACCGCAGTCGGTGTCGTAAGTCCGGCACTTTTCAAAATTAAAAAAGCGGCTACCGTTTCCGATAGCCGCCGTGTGAGTTATACTACTTTGTTATCTGTTGTGCTTTTTCTTTCTGCTGACAACCGTTGTGCCGATGGCAGCGCCGCCGCTGACAAGCAGCAGGGCAAACCATAGCGCAAGGTTGCCTGTGTCGCCGGTCTGCGGGGATTTGGAATCGTCTTTCAGCTTCGCCGTTACAGTGTCTGCTTTTTTGATTTCCTTGGTCGCATCTGCATCAGCGTAATATTTGTCGCAGCCGCTGCAATACCAATACTCGATATTGCCCTCGGTGCCCTTGGTCGCCGCCTTTGCGTCGATATGCTTGAGGTTGGCGTGATTATCCTTGTCAAGCTCGCCGTAGACCTTTCCACACGCTTCGCATACCGCCTTGCTCTTGCAGGTCGCCTTTCCACCGGCATGATTGGTGATCACCTTGCCGCAGAGGTCACAGACGTGATTATTATCCGCATCCTCATGGTTGGAGATTACCTTATCGCAGTAGTCGCAGAGGTGGTTTTTGTCTGCGTCCTCATGGTTGGAGATCGGCTTTCCGCAGTAGTCGCAAAGGTGGTTTTTGTCTGCGTTTGCGTGATTGGAGATGATCTTCTCGCAGAAATCGCAGATGTGGTCCTTATCCGCGTCCTCGTGGTTGGAAATTGCTTTGCCGCAGAGGTCACAGACGTGATTATTATCCGCATCCTCATGGTTGGAGATGATCTTCTCGCAGAAATCACAGATGTGGTTTTGGTCTGTGTCCTCATGGTTGGAGATGATCTTCTCGCAGAAATCACAGATGTGGTTTTTGTCTGCGTCCTCGTGGTTGGAGATTACCTTATCGCAGTAGTCGCAAACATGATCCTTGTCTGCGTCCTCATGATTGGAGATTGCCTTTCCGCAGTAGTCGCAAACATGATCCTTGTTTGCATCTTCGTGATTGGAAACCACTTTGCTGCAAATATCGCAGATATGGTTTTTATCCGTGTCGTCGTGCAGGCACACATATCCGCACTCGCTGCACTCACCGTCCGACCACTCGTGATCTTCGCTCGCCACGATAACGGCGCCGCAGCAGCTCCATTTTTGCTCGTGAACGTAAGCGGTCCTTATGGTCCACTGCTGCGTGCCGCCCTCATGGTTGGCGGGATCCTTTTCTCCGTAGTACTGATGACAATACTTGCATATCGCCTCGGCGGTGCAGGTAGCCGTACCGCCGATGTGCGCACCGTATCCTTCCTTTGCCGAATCGTTATCCTTCACATCACAATCGGCGTTGAGGCACTCATGCCAGTGATGCGCCGCATCGTACTGCCATGCCTGATCCCATCTGTGACCGTTTGCTTGAATCGGCTCGATTTTTATCACGCCGCATTCGTCACAGGTATATGTTCTTTCGCCCTCCGTCAGGCAGGAAGACGGCACGGTCACATTGCCGCTGTCCCAATCATGAGGGTTCTCATCATTCTTTGCATCACAGCGGGCACATTTTTTCCAATGGGTGTAATTATCATGATGCCATACGGATGCGGAGAAATCGTGACCCAAAGCCGCGATCGTGCCGCCGCAGACCGAGCAGGCTACGGGATCCGTGCAGGAGAGCTGCGCGGTGTTTCCTGAGTGGTCGCACACCGTCCATATCGCCGTCGCCCCGGCATTCTCAAGCATCGGCTTCGTATAATCAAACCCTGTCCAGCCGCTGAAAATATATCCTGTTTTGACGGGCTTTTCGGTCGGGGGTGTCGCCTTCTGTCCGCGCAAAACTCTCTGCGCTGCTATCGCGCTGCCGCCGTCGGTGTCGAAGGTCAGATAACGGCAGGCGCTGTCATGGATAACCGCTCCGCCGTATGTCACCCTTCCGTAATAAATGCCGCCGATCACATTGCCTCTTTTCAGATTGACTCTGCCGTTAAAGGTTCCGCCTTTTATGGTTCCGCCGTCATTGATCACAGCGCCGTCAAATATGCCGCCGAAAATGACGCCTTTATTCGTCACCTCGGCGCCGATACCGACTCTGTCCGCCGCGGTAAAGCCGCCGGTTTCTCCGATGATAAGCTCCCGGACAAATTTGCCGCCGTACACAAGCAGCTCACCGGACGACATCTTGATATCCCCGATGGCTCCCCGTGTGTCGCAGTCGGTTACGGTCAGCGTGCCGCCGTTTGCATAAAGTTTCGGTTTGCTCGTTCCGCCCACGCCGCGGATGGCGTATCCGTTCAGGCAGATCTGCACCCCGTCGGGCATAAAATAATCGGAGTTGGATTTCAGAAGCACATTGCCCGTCAGATAGTAGTTTCCTGCCGCGGTCGGGAGAGAATCCGTCTTTGTCCAAGGTGTCCACATGAGCGGATAATGCACCGTATGTCCCTCCGATGCAATTTTTCCGCCGCAGACGCAGTGAGAGTGGATCTGACTTTCGATCACGACCTTGCGTGAATCGGTGCTGAGTGTGCTGAGATCGTCGCCGGGCCTATATGTGGCGACATTGCCGTTCTTGTCGGTGGCGGTGATCTTCGTAAAGCCGCTTATTGTTCCGAAGGTGGGACCGCGCATCACGATATCCTTGGACTCAAGCTCCACCAGACTGTTTTCGAAAGTCGGTTTTGCATGCTTGTAGTCGGAGAATGCGTATTGATTACTTTTTGCCTTGAATATGCTGTTTTAACGGAAAAAGTCGTGTCTCCGCCGTCTAAGCATATGGTTCTTCCCGCTTGCAAAACATCCGACTCTGCATAAACCATGCTGTCTGTGCAGGTGATTCCGCCTTGACCCTGCAAAGCTGCGTAATAGTAGGCATGTTGAGCATCTAAAGACGAATAGATTCCCGCATGAACATACGAGTTTTCGATTGAGATCCTACCGGTGGCAAACACACTCGCGCCCTGCTTCGCTTTCTGCACATTTCCTTGGCGGTCTTTGCCGACGATAATATCCAGCGCCGCGTTTTTTACCTTTAAGTCGGACACACGGATCGCAACGCTGTCACCGGCATTTTGCATGCCTCCGATCACCGTGATATCTACCGAGCAGTTACGGATTTCACATTTTCCCATTGAAATGGCATAAGCGTACTTATACCCGCCCGTCGTTCCGGGAAGCGTGACCGTCAGGCTGTCCTCACGGCTGTTTCCCTTGATGAGAAAGGAACTGCTTGAGGCGGAGATCGCATAAATGTTCGTCTTCTTATCGCTTTCGTCCGCCCATTTGATCTCGTTTTTTCCTTTAAGGATCAGCGTGTCAATGCCGCTGCGGATTTCTATGGCTTTTTCTTTGGCCGTCACGCTGATTGTGGCGTTTTCGAGCGTCAGCGTTTTGGCGGACGCGTCAAAAACAACGCTGCCCGAAATGCCCTCACCCGTGATGCTTCCGCCCGCCGCAGGCACGTCAATTCCGTTGACCTTTGCGGAAACCGCATCCGCCGCCAGCACTGCCGTCGGCACAAGACAGAGCACCATACATAAGACGAGCAGTATACTGAGTATTCGTTTTTTCACTTTGCGTTACCTCCGTTCAAGCATTGTGAGCGGTATTTATCTGCAAACAGGGCTACCCCCTGCTTTAAGATCTCCATCTGGGATTTCAGGTAGTATTCGTCCTCGAACATAGCATAGTGAACGCTGGCGCGAACGAATATAAAAATCAGCGGCGTGATGACCGTATACGGGATACCTATTTTCGGCTCCAGCCGCTTGGCATACTCGGTATAGCGCTCGTTGACACCCTCGAAAAACTTCTTGCCGTGTTCAATATATTTCGGATGGGTATAGATCTGATACATCAGACGGTACTTTTTGCCGTGCTTTTTTGCCGTCCAATACGGAACCTCTTTTACAAACCGGACAACATCCTCCGGGTCGGTGGGTGCCATATCCATAAAATCGTCCTCGACCTTTTCCATGCAGTATGCGGTCGACTCAATAATCAGCTCGTCAAGGTTTTTGAAATACGAATAAAGATTTGCTTTAGTGCATCCGCACGCATCAGCCAGCGCTTTAATTCCCGTGCCCGTCAGCCCGTTTTCCGCGTAACACTCAAAGCATTTTTCCATTAGTTCACGCTTTCGCTCATTGTGCTGTTGCTCGGTTGTTTTCATGTTGCTTCGCTCCTTTGCATGTACCGACCGTTCGTTTATGATTATTATAGCATAGAATTGTGATAATTTCAAGAGCAGTATGCAAAAAAGCGTGATAAAAAGTGGCAGTCCTACGTCTGTCGACTGTCCCATCCGTTATGTATTATCTTTTGATACTGGTGAAGAGTGCCGACAAGCCCTTGATTTCTCGGTAGTTGCCTTTTTGAAGCCCAAACTGTCGGGGTATGCACGGCAGTCCCGGCTTCCGCTGTTCCCGGCTGCACCGGAGCGCTTGTCTCCGGAGGCACTGTTTCGGACGATGCCGACGATACTTCCGTCTGTACTGTATTCCGCTTGAAACGAATTCGCCGGAGAGTGCGTATTTACAGGAGACTATGACAACGGTGCTGCCCTCCTCAGCCGCATTGAGCTTACGGAATACTTTTTGTAAACAAAGACATTCGTGAGTATCGGTATAAAAAACTCCCCGAACCGCCGTTTTCAACGCTGCGTTGAGCGGCATTGCCGTTTTGTTGCTATGCATGCGGGTGGGTTTGTGATATAATATGTATGAAAATAAAGCGCGGAGGTTAAAACAATGTGTAGAGCAACAGAAACAATGGGAATGATCATCCGTCGCCTGAGGCGCGAGCACGGCTTGACTCAGGAGGAGCTTGCGGCGAGTATAGGCGTGACGGCGCAGGCGGTCTCCAAATGGGAAAAGGATCTCGGAATGCCGGATATCTCTCAGATCGTGCCGCTTGCGGGAGCTTTCAATGTGCGGACCGATGTGCTTTTCGGACTCGAAGTCGACGGAGCGGACGCTGCGATAGAACGCGCCGCCGCACTCGAGAGGGAAGCGGGGTACAGCGCAGAGGAGAGCGTCGGACTGTGGCGCGAGCTGAAAAGACTCTATCCGCGTAACTGCGGCGTGCGCTTCCGCCTTGCCGGTGCACTCTTGCGGTGCGGTGATCATAAAAGGGCGGCGGAGCAGTACGAGTATATTTTAGGAGAGTGTACCGACGGCGAGCTGCGCGCAAAAACGCTTGATATGCTTTGCTTTTGCTATCATAATATCGGCGATACCGAGAATGCCGTTCGGGTAGCAATGCTGTGCCCTCCGGTGCGGATAAACCGCCACTCGCTGCTTGCCAAGATCGGCGGATATGAAAAGCATAACGAGGTCAATGACGAGCTTATGCAGTGGTGCATCTGCGAAATATGTCTGTGCGTCATGCGCACCGGATACACGAGCGCCGCAGAACGGCATGCGGCACTGATTCGCGCCCTGCATACGGTCGACGCGCTGTACGGAAATAATAGACCCGAGCGGGTTAATACCTTGTATACAGAGATGGCGCAGGAGACGTGAGGATGAAAAGGAAGAAGGACAGAAAAACTATCGGAGAGTAGGAGAAAAAAGTCGAGAGCGGGAGAAATCGCGAGAGACAAAAATAAATCCACCCAAAATTCACCCCGCGAGCAATTTTCGGGGCGTATTTCGGGATAATAATTAAAATGAACAAACGAGGCTGCCGCAAAACGCGAAAACGCATAGCGACAGCCCCGTCAAATCAGTTATTTTTCAAATTTGTCTAATCCGATAGATACTCCAAGCAAATAGTATGCAGAAAGAAGTTTTGAATTGTATATTTCTATGTTTGGATCTTTCTTGTAGTTTTTAATCAATTCATCCCAAAATGGGACAATATAATGACGAAAACTATCCCATTCTTCAAATGAAATATTCAAATTATCTTTTAGCACCAGCAAAAGCGCTTTATAAGAAGTTTCAACATCGGAAAGCTTTTCAAAAACATCTCCGGAAATAACGGATCGTTTATCTACACAAGCATAGTGGGCAAGAATCAATCCTATTTGGAGGTTTGATGCAGCTAAAGAATAATAAAAATCAAAAGATCTGTTTTTTAAATTTGGCTCTGATTTTAGACCTTCTGCAATAAAAGGATTACCAATTTCAATTAATCCTTCGTGCAAAATAAAACCTTTGTTGGCAAATCTCTTTTTCTGTGCCAAATCATGAAGTGTATTAATTGAAGACACGAAAAACTCTTGCGGAGACTTCTTTCTAAAAAACAATTCCATCACCCCTTTTGGCGCGTTATTAAATTGTGTTTCAAATTAAAAATAGCTTTAAAGGCAGTATAGGTAGATGTATTTAAAATACGAAACCGAAAAACGAATTGAGCGCATACATTTTATTTGAATTCAAATAGTTCTGGCATGCAAATATCAATTTGCGTTATGTGTTCTTTTTCAGTTTTAATCAAAATTATACACGATGGAGATTCTTTGTCGTCTTGGAACATCAGTGCAGCCTCTTGACCAAAATATGGATTCAATATTGTGACCCTTTTTGCAATAACAATGCTTCCTGCTTCGGAAATTCGTTTAGACTTGGTAATAAGATAATCACAAATTCTATTGCCACCGACCATTTCATCAAAAACCCATTGAGATGTATATTTGCAATCATCCGATAAATACGGGCGTAATGGCAAAAAATCATTTTTATTATAACATTCAATCAATAACCCCAATAAATCGCTCATGTCTGCAAATTCCTTTCTTGAGTATATTAACAAAAGCGGATGTAACTGAAACCAGTTACATCCGCTCGAAATGGTTGCGGGGACAGGACTTGAACCTGCGGCCTCCGGGTTATGAGCCCGACGAGCTACCAACTGCTCTACCCCGCGATATTTAAATAACTGGTGCCGGTGACCGGGATCGAACCGGTACGCAACTTTCGTTGCACGGGATTTTAAGTCCCGGGCGTCTGCCAATTCCGCCACACCGGCAAATGGTGCAAACGTCGATCGGTCTTTCGACAACATCGATATTATATCACAGAATCGGGTGGATGTCAATAGTAAATATTGAAAAAAATCGTTTTTGGCGGTTTTTTCGATCGACACAGTTCGCCTGCGCGGCGGAATGAGATGCTTAGCCGCATGGCGGGCGATGGCGCAATGACGCAATGAATTGGTTGGCGTAATTGAGCAGCGAGTGTTAGGGAGCTGTGGGCATAGTCGGACGGTAGGCGCGATGGCTATGGCAGGTGACGGCTCGGCGCTAATGTGTGCGGCATGTATAAAAAACTCAGAATATATGCACATCGCATGTCGCGCGAGCGCTGCGATACGCAGAACGTCGCAGGCTTATGCGGCTTATTTATTAGTGTCGCATGCGAGTGACGGACACGGATACAGCGTATCGCAGAGCGAACGGTCATCGCAGAAAGCACGACGGCCACAAGCGAACGGTCATAGCAGAAAGTACGACAGCCACAAGCGAACGGTCATCACGGAAAGTAAGGCAACCGCAACCGAACGGCTGCAGCGCGGGCATGACATCGTGCGGAAGAGTACCGCGCGGCGGGTGTCAGTCGGTCCCGAGCGGCATATTTCTTATCTGTTCTGTTTTTATATTATCGTTCACCGCGTATGCGTACGGCTCGAGGTAATCGCCGAGCTGCGGCGCGAGCTTTTGCTCTACGAGCCAGTCTATGACCGTGCTGCTCAGCTGTTCAATGCACTCAAAGCAGCTGCGTGCATCATTTACCGCGAGGGTAGGGAGCTCATCGAGCAGGGAAGCCTCGAGCGCCCATTCGCGCTGCTCGCGTGCGGCGCGCGCCGTCCATTTATAGTACGGTGCCCAGCGCCCGCTGACAAGGCAGATGAGCGAGGCATAGCGCTCGGAAAAGTGGGAGAGCGAGATCATGGCGGCGGCCTTTTCTCCGTGGTCGATGCACCTGCCGAAATTATACTGACCGTACTGTGCAAGCGCGAGCAGGTGCGAGGCGAGCCGCTTCAGCCGAACATCCTCCGGCATGCCGTGGAGCAGAGCTTCGCGAATACGTGTAAACTCTCCGAGCGGATCGGTGAACACCGCTCCGTTTGTTGCTTCCGCAAATGCCGCTGCGGGCGTGAAGTACCACTCCTGCCAGCGCTCGGGAATGATTATTCCGCCGAGTGTGTTTCTATAAAAGTCGGATATGCGCATCACACCGCGGCATTCCTCTGCGGCGCTGCGCTTGCTCTGCGAGACTCCGAGATATTCGTGCGGCAGCTTTGAATATGCCCGGAAAAGGCGAAATCCGATCTTCTGCTCGTCCTCGTCGGTGAGAAACATACAGAAGCCGGGACCGTAATCGTGGTCGCGTGAAATATCGTCGTCGTAGCCGAAGCACTCCGAGCCGTGACCGACAAGTCCGACCGCTATCCGATCGCGATATTCGGGGAACTGCTCCGCTATCATCGGCGCGCCGAATTCCTCATAGAATCGGCGAGAAAGCTCAAGCCCCTTCATATATCTTTTTTGCCTCGGCGGCGAGGAGCTCACCGCGTTCTGCCTGGCCGAAGTGCGTGAAGGACGGAGCGCATTTCGACAGAACAAAGGCGAAGTTTCCGTCCCGTGCAAGCTCTCTGCCGGTGAGTATTTCCCATGCCTCTTCGAGCTCGCTCGCGATAAGCGCATCGCGCTCGTCGTCCTGCTCGTACATTACCTCGTGCAGCTGCGCGAGATTGACATAAGAGACCGCAAGCTCGGCGTCGTGCTCTCCGTTGGCGCGGAGGACGGCTATCGCCTCGCGGTAGTTTCGCTCTGCAGCCTCGCCGCGGCCAAGCGATTCCTCACATGCGGCGCGGTTATTGAATAGCGCAGCTATGCGATAATCGTCCGACGGAAGAACGCTGCGGTATATCTTTTCCGCCTTATCGTAGAGCGGGTAAGCCTCTGCGGCTCTGCCGAACTCGCACAGTGTTGTTGCGGCATTTATGATAACGGTGGCGATGCCGGCATTTTCCTCAAAGCCCTCGCAGTCGATGAGCCCGAGCGCCTCATATACGGCGGGAACGGCGCGCTCCTCGTCGCGAAGTCTGCGATACAGTCCTATCTGCTCGCTGCGGATCTGAAGCAGACCTACGGCATCGCCCATCCTCCTTGCCTCGTCCTCCCAGTAGGTGAGTATGCGGTCGGCGGCGGACAGATCGTTCTCGGCAAATGCCTCATCGAGCCGCTCTATGACCTTGTCGAACGGTACCGTCTCGCGCACGTGCTCATGCGGACGCTCGCCGTCGCCGCAGCTGTCGCAGCCGCAGCCATGTCCGTTTACGTGCTCATGCTCAGGCTCATGTGTATGGTCGCACTCGTGCGCGTGTGTATGCTCGTGTTCGCAGCCGCATGTGCATGCGTGCGCGGCGGTGTTTTTATCATCTGTATTCATTGTTTACCTCATTATACGTTTGCCGTGTGCTGTCCGTCATATTCAAGTATGGGCGAGGAGGTACAAGCCTTCCCCGCCCGTTGCTTTTATTTTTCTTCTTCCTTTTTCAGCAGGTCGCGGATCTCGGTAAGGAGCTTTATATCCTCGGAGGGCTCTTCTTCCTTTTCCTCCTCGGCTTCTTCCTCTTGCTTCTTTTTCAGCAGCTTTGCGGATGCCTCCTCCATCTTTTTCTTGATATTCATCATAATGCGGAGAAAGAGGAAGAGCGACAGCGCTATCACGAAAAAGTCGATAACGCACTGCAGAAAATTACCGTATGTAAGCGCGACCTCTGCGCGGACAACCTCTCCTGCCTCGTTCAGCTCTGCGGGGCGGAGCACTGCTTTGAGGTCGGTCAGGTTGACGTTTCCGGTGATAAGGCTGATAAACGGGGTGATAACGTCGGCGACGAAGGACGAGACGATCTTTCCGAATGCAGAACCGATCACAACGCCGAGCGCCATGTCGATGACATTTCCCTTCATGGCGAATTCCTTAAAGTCTGAGAAGAATTTTTTCAACATATGCTGTACATCCTTTCAGTGATATTTCGCGCGTCGGCGCATTATAGGCGGAGATATGCCGACGCTCGCGGCATATATTCCTCCGCAGTATTATAATTCATTTTTTGATTTATATCAAGGGGATTCGACATAATTTATATATGATTTATGTCAAATATGTCAAACATGTCAAACATATCGTCGGTACGCCGCGCCGCTCTTTATGACTGTCGGAGTATGATGCCTCCGCCTATGACATAATCTCCGTCGTAGAATACCACAGCCTGACCGGGAGTTACGGCACGCTGCGGCTCGTCAAAGCATACATGTACCGCCCCGTCGCCGGTCGGCGCGACGGTCGCCGGCTGCTCGGCATGGCGATAGCGCAGCTTTGCCGTTACGCGCAGCGGTCGGTCGAGCGTATCGAATGGGATAAAATTTACATTGTCTGCGTCGAGCTCACGGGAATACAGCTCGCTGTTGCGGGAGAGATATACGCGGTTCTCCTCCGGGCTTATACGGCTGACGTACAGCGGTTCTGGCAGCGACAGCCCGAGACCGCGCCGCTGACCGACTGTATAGCCGATAATACCTCGATGCGTGCCGACGGTGCTGCCGTCGGGCGCGATAAAATCCCCGCACGGGTAGCTCTTTCCGGTACGCGATGTGATGAAGTCGGTATAGCGCCCGCTCGGAACAAAGCATATATCCTGCGAATCTCCGCGCTGCGAGACCGACAGTCCCGCTGCTGACGCAAGCTCGCGTACCTGTGCTTTGCTCAGCTCGCCGAGAGGGAAGAGGATATGCGACAGCCTGTGCTGATCGAGTAAGCAGAGCATATAGCTCTGATCCTTGCTGCGGTCGGACGCACGGCGAAGAAGATATCGGTCTCCGCTGCGCTCTATCCGTGCGTAGTGCCCGGTGGCGAGCATGTTCGCGCCGTCGCCCTGCACATGCTCGAGCAGCGCGCCGAATTTGATCACTTTGTTGCAGAGCACGCATGGGCACGGCGTTTCGCCATGCTCGTATGCCGATACAAAGTCGGTGATGACGGTCTCCTCAAACCGCTCGGAGAGATCGACCGCTGTATGGCGCAGCCCTATTGCATCTGCGACTGCGCGCGCGTCGGAAATATCACGCTCTGCTTGTGCTTCGCGTTCGCTCTCGCCGGGGCGGCAGAGCTTCATTGTCGTGCCGAAGCAGTTATAGCCCTGCTCCCGCAGCAGCAGCGCCGCGACGGCGGAATCCACCCCGCCGCTCATTGCCACGGCAACTGTCGGAGCTGCGGGGGAGGCAGGGCTTTTTGATACATTGTTAACCATACTTACTTCCTTATGCTTTGTTAAATGTGCCGCTCACGGGATTCGGTTCGGCTGCTTTTTAATATTGCTCTATGCTTTATTTTCCGCTGCCGGAAAGCTGACCGTAATCACGGTACCGACACCCTCGGTGCTGTCGACGGATATCTCTGCGCCGTGAAAGCCCGCGCCGTGCTTGACTATCGACAGTCCGAGACCCGTGCCGTCTATCGCCTTTGATCGTCCCTTATCGGCGCGGAAGAAGCGCTCGAATATCCTATCCTGAACCGAGGCGGGTATTCCTATTCCGGTATCGCGGACGCGCAGTGTCGGCTTGCCGTGCTCTGCGTGCAGCGATACGGTCACGCTGCCGCCGGGACGGTTGTATTTTATGGCGTTGTCCGTAAGATTATATACTATCTCCTCGAGGATGCCGCGGTTGCCGCGCACGGTCAGCGGCTCGGTCTCGACCGAGAGCGTGACGCATGCATCTTGCGCTATACGCTCGAGGCGCGAAGCGGTGCTGCGGACGACCTCACCGAGGTCGATAGGCTCGGTATCGTACGGTATCTCGCCGCTGTCGAGCCGCGAGAGGCGGATTATGTCGCCGACGAGAGTTATCAGACGCGATGCCTCGGAGTGTATCTTTTCGGCAAAATGCCGCGCGTCGTCGCCGGTCGCCATTCCGCTCGCTATCAGCTCGGCAAAGCCGGAAATGGAGGTGAGCGGCGTTTTCAGCTCGTGCGAAATATTGGCGGTAAACTCGCGCCGCAGAGCCTCGCGGTGCTCCTTTTCCGTCTCATCGAGCATGAGGATTATCGCACCGGTTATTCCCGCATCGGTCTTGATGGGGCTGCCGAGCATGCGGTAAAAGCGCCCGTCGGCATTTCGCTCGGATTCGCACCTTGTACCGCCGAGTGCGCGGGCAAGCAGCTCTCTCAACGCCTGATCCTCCGGCAGCGAGAGCACGCTCCGATAGCTGCGCTCGGTATTCGCGCCGAGTATCTCGAGAGCGCGGTCGTTATGCGACAGTATATCTCCGCGATGATTTACTATCAGGATGCCCTCCTGCATATGAGATATCGCTTCGTCAAGCTCGGCCTTTTTCAGCCCGAGCTCGCGCAGCCTTGCCGCCACTCTGCCGCCTTGATTTTTCATCTTTGTGATAAGCGGTGACAGCTCGCGGTAGGTAGGTCTGCTTTCGGGAGACTTCGGGTCGATGGAATTGATCCGCCGGGAAATGATCTCGCCGGAAAAGCGCGAAACTATCGCTGCGGGGATCAGTGCAGAGAGCAGCAATACGATGCATGGCAGCCATACGCGCATAAACTGTGTGTCGGGTGTGAGCGGAGCGATCAGCAGTACGGCAACGGCAATGCCGGAGAGCAGCAGCGATGAGAGGAGGACCGAAATAAACAGATGCTTTTTCATGCCGTCACCTATTTATCTTATAGCCTACGCCGCGTACCGTCTCTATTACCGAGCCGAACTCGCCGAGCTTCTGCCGCAGAGTGCGTACATGTACATCCACCGTTCTTGTTCCGCCCTCGAAGGAGTAACCCCATATGCGGTCGAGGATAGTGTCGCGGCGCAGTACCGTTCCTCTGTTTTCGAGCAGCAGGGCGAGCAGCTCGAATTCCTTATAGGTCAGCACGACCTCTGCGCCTCCTGCCGTTATCGTGCGGTCGGAGAGGGAGAGGACTATATCGCCTGCCTCGAGACGGTCGGACGGTGCGGGCTGCGGTGAGGCGCGGCGGAGCAAGGCACGTACGCGCGCGAGTGTTTCCATCACACCGAAAGGCTTTGTTATGTAGTCGTCTGCCCCGGCATCAAGCGCAGTTACCTTGTCAAATTCGCTGTCTCGTGCGGTGAGCATTATTACCGGAACGGAGGAGGTCGCGGGATCGCGGCGCAGACGGGTGAGTATCGACATTCCGTCCTCCTCCGGCAGCATTACGTCGAGCAGGACGAGGGTCGGGCACTCTGCGGCAACAGCTGCGCCGAATTCGTGCGGTGTGGAAAAGCCGCGCGCCTCGAGACCCGAACGGCAGAGCGAGTATTCGAGCAGCTCACGTATCGAATCGTCGTCCTCAAGGATGTATATCATTGTACCTAACCTTGGCTTTCATGAGTGAAAGTTTCCTTTCTTTATGATAACGTGGCATATGATAACTACGGTATACCTACGATGTGTACCTACCGCTCGGACGTGTCGCTCGATTCGGTATAAATATGCAAAATTACGAGTTCCGGGCGATTAAATATACGCGGGGGAAAGGAGTGATTTGTCAGTCCGCGCGATATGACGAATCTGCCGTCGTGTACGCCGGAGGTATAGCGAGGAAAGAAGCCCTGACCGGGGGCGTAGAGACCGTGTCCGAACAGCCGTATCTGTCCGCCGTGCGCATGCCCCGCACAGATTATGCCGGTGTCGCAGTCGCGCAGGTAGCGGCGATAGTATTCGGGATGGTGACAGAGCAGCAGCTTTGCACCGCCCTCTGCCGAAAACTCGGCGATATAGTCCACCGTTATCTGCGGCAGCTCCGCGCGGGCGCGCGGTGTAAACAGCAGCTCGGCAAGCGATGTCTCGCAGCGCTCTCCGTTCTCGTATGAGGCGGACGGAACTCCGCCTATGCATAGCTGTGTGCCGCGCACCGAAAAGTGCTCTGTCGACAGGTCGACGCAGTGTATCCCCGCCTCTGCAAGACCGTCGGTCTGCTCGCGGCTGAGCGCCCGCTCGTGGTTGCCGACGGAGAAGAAAACAGGTGCGACCGCAGCAAGCCGCGCAAGCATCCGAACGCCGTCGGGGTGCCCGGGGCGCTTGTTTTCTATCGCATCTCCCGGCACGAGTATCAGATCGGGGGCAGCCTCTGCTGCCGCCTCGGCAAGGTCGTCTATTATTCGCCCGTGCGTATCGCTGATCAGTGCCGCGCATATCGGCTCGGCACCGCCGGCGCGTGCGCAGCGCCGGCTTTCAGCGTGTCTTGCTTCGCAGTGGGCGCCGCTCGGGCTGCAGTGAGCGGTCAGACTGTATTCGGTTACGGTAAAGGCTCTTTTCTTCATTTATATGCCGCTCCTTTTTTCTGCATGTATTTTATCACATTTTGCGGCCTTTTACAAGAGCCAGTTTCCCGCGTGTGTCCCGCCGTGTGCTGCGCAGTCGCTTTGCGCTTCATCCGTGGATATCGTCCGTCTGGCATATGCCGCGTCCCCACATATCGGCTTTGTAATGTTCCGGCTATGCATACATTATATGAAAAACGAATATCGGCAATGCATTCCGTTTATCACTGCGATTCGGTGGCGGCGGAATTTGTGCATTGTCGTTAATTAGACGGTGAAAAACGGTGTTTTTTTTATATCTAATAGTCTATTGACATTTGCGGGATGCGGATGTATAATTTATGCATAAAAATACAAAGCATACACAAACCGACGGCGGAACGCCGAGCGCTCCGTGCACGGGCGAAAGGATGGTATATAATATGGAAACAGCGGCAAAGGTCAAAAAGGCAGATATCAAGAAGGTTGTTCTTGCATATTCGGGCGGACTTGATACATCTATCATTATTCCGTGGCTGAAGGAGAACTACAACAATTGCGAGGTCATCGCGGTCTCGGGTAACGTCGGTCAGGCAGACGAGCTTGACGGTCTGGAGGAGAAGGCACTCAAGACCGGTGCATCCAAGCTCTATGTCCTCGATCTTACCGACGACTATGTTGACAACTACATCATTCCTACCATGAAGGCGGGCGCGGTATACGAGGAGTATCTGCTCGGTACCAGCCATGCACGTCCCTGCATCGCGAAGGCGCTTGTCGATATTGCAAAGAAGGAGGGCGCGGACGCCATCTGCCACGGCTGCACGGGTAAGGGCAACGATCAGGTACGCTTCGAGCTTGCCGTTAAGTACTTTGCACCTAATATGCCTATCATCGCTCCCTGGCGTGAGTGGAGCATCAAGTCACGCGAGGAGGAGATAGAGTACGCAGAGGCGCACAATGTGCCGCTGAAGATAAACCGCGAGACCAACTACTCCAAGGACAAGAATCTCTGGCACCTCTCTCACGAGGGGCTCGACCTCGAGGATACCGGCAACGAGCCGCAGTATGAGAAGAAGGGCTTTCTTGAGATGGGGGTTTCTCCCATCGACGCACCTGATGCTCCTACCTATGTAACTCTCGAGTTTGAGAAGGGCATTCCGGTAGCACTCGACGGCGAGAAGATGAGCGCAAAGAACATTATTCTCGCGCTCAACAAGATCGGCGGTGCAAACGGCATCGGCATTATCGACATCGTAGAGAACCGTCTTGTAGGCATGAAGTGCCGCGGCGTGTACGAGACTCCCGGCGGAGCTATCCTCTATAAGGCTCACTCGGTGCTTGAGTCGCTCTGCCTCGACAAGCTCACCATGCACGAGAAGCAGAAGCTCTCTGTCACATTCGCAGAGCTTGTGTATAACGGACTTTGGTTCTCGCCGCTGCGTGAGGCACTCTCCGCATTCGTTGATAAGACTCAGGAGCGCGTCACCGGCAAGGTTAAGCTCAAGCTCTATAAGGGCAATATGATCAATGCAGGTGCATGGAGCGTTAATTCGCTGTACAGCGAGGAGATAGCTACCTTCGGTGAGTCTGACTACGACCAGACCGACGCAACGGGCTTCATCAACCTCTTCGGTCTGCCTACCAAGGTGCAGGCAATCGTCGACGGCAACGGCTGATTGGCGTCGCTAAAACCGTCCGGAACGAAAAAGCGGATATAAGTCTTTTTATTGAAAAATAAGCAAGATTTTTAGAAAAAAGAAGATAAAATCCTAACGGATTTTTCCGAAGAATTTTTAATATCCGCTTTTTCTGCGTCCGATTTCGTCCCGCGACGTACGATTGTACGCCTTGCGGAACGAAATCGAACACTCCAGACGGCTTTATCTGCCGCCTTTTCGATGAGGCTGAAAGAGCGCAGACCGAAAAAGCGAAAACAGAGTTGAATTGACGGAGCCTTAGTATAATCAATATTTTGGTTATGGAGTCGGAATCCTATCGGATTCCTGCATAAGGTTAAATGTTTTCGCTTTTTCTACCGCCGAAACGCGTCTCTGCCGTACGATCGTACGGCGACGAGTCGTGTTTCGACGCTTCTGCATCTCTTTCATCTCTCCCCATAGATCGTCGTCGCTAAAACCGTCCGGAACGAAAAAGCGAATATAAGTCTTTTTATTGAATAATAAGCAAGATTTTCAGAAAAAAGAAGATAAAATCCTAACGGATTTTTCCGAAGAATTTTTAATATCCGCTTTTTCTGCGTCCGATTTCGTCCCGCGGCGTACGATTGTACGCCTTGCGGAACAAAATCGAACACTCCAAACGGTTTTGTCTGCCACCATTTCGGTGAGGCTGAAAAAGAGCAGACCGAGAATTCGGAGTTGAGGTTGCGGATTTGACATTTTCGGCGCTGACGGGTATTATATACGTATCCCCGACGGGATACGATAAGGTGAGATTTTATCTATTGTTAAACTGGGAGCGGTGCTGTCGGAAATTCGTTTTTCGGCGGCACCGTGCTTCTCGGTTTTACGGGCGGTGATATCAGGCATCAGCCCGACACAGTAGAATTCCAAGACAAAAATATTTAAAAAGGGAGCTTTCGCCGAGCGGGAGCGATGGTCGAAAAATGGCTGAGAATAAACACAGTGCAAAGATGTGGGCGGGCGTTACAAGCGGTATCACAAGCTCGCTTGCGGATGATTTTAATTCGTCGATAGGCTTTGACAGCCGTATGTACAAGCAGGATATCGGCGGCAGTATTGCCCATGCGGCTATGCTCGCCTCCTCCGGGATCATAACGGTTGAGGAAGCCGAGGCTATCACAGCAGGACTTGAGGGCATTCTCCGCGACCTCGAGAGCGGAGCGCTCGAGATAGACCCGGGCTGCGAGGATATCCACATGTTTGTGGAGGCGGAGCTTACCTCACGCATCGGCGCTGCGGGAAAGAAGCTGCATACCGCACGCAGCAGAAACGATCAGGTCGCACTCGACATACGCCTTTATCTGCGCGAGCGGATAGGCGAGCTTATATCGCTCGCGGCAGAGCTTGCGTCTGCCGTTACCGACAAGGCGGAGCAGTACAAGGGTACTGTCATGCCGGGCTATACCCATCTTCAGCGCGCACAGCCGATAACCTTCGGGCATCAGCTTATGGCATATGTATTCATGCTGCTGCGCGATATCTCTCGCCTGCGCGACTGCCGCGAGCGCATGAATGTTTCTCCTATCGGCTCCTGCGCTCTTGCGGGGACGACCTACCCGACGAACCGCCGCTATGAGGCGGAGCTGCTCGGCTTTTCCTCGGTCTGCCGGAACTCGATAGACGGCGTTTCCGACCGCGATTTTTCGCTTGAGCTGCTATCGGATATCTCTATTATGATGATGCATCTTTCCCGCTTTTCCGAGGAGATCATTCTCTGGTCGAGCTGGGAATTCGGCTTTGTGCATCTCAGCGACGCATTTACGACCGGCTCTTCCATCATGCCGCAGAAGAAGAATCCGGATATGGCGGAGCTCGTGCGCGGTAAGACGGGCAGGGTATACGGTGATATGATCTCGCTCTTTACTACTCTCAAGGGACTTCCGCTTGCATATAATAAGGATATGCAGGAGGATAAGGAATGTGTATTCGATGCTGTCGATACTGCGGTCATGTGCCTTAAGGTTTTCAGCGGAATGATAGAGGGAATGCAGGCAAATCCCGAGCGGATGAAAAAGGCGGCTCAGACCGGCTTTATCAACGCGACCGACCTCGCCGATTATCTTGTCGGACGCGGTCTGCCGTTCCGTGAGGCATACAAGAAGTCCGGCGAGCTTGTAGCTCTCTGCACGCGCCTCGGCACCGTTCTTGATGAGCTGCCTCTCGAGGAGTACAAAAAGGCAAGCGGGCTGTTCGAGTCGGATGTCTATGACGCTATCGACCTCGATGCGTGCGTTGCCCGCAGAACGAGCGAGGGCGGGACCGCACCCGAGCAGGTAGCTGCGCAGATAGCCTCGGCAAGAGAGCAGATATCGAAGCTGCGCGCATAATGCAGGATCTCGTGATCGACACCCGTTATCTGTTATAAAGTCATCGCGGCGGTGTGCTTCGTGTCTGCTCCTGACATATGTTGGCGTATTTTCCGAACGCAGGGCGCGGATGCTCGAGCTAAATATCTTCTCAGTGCCTTATTTGGCATCATGAAAGAACAAAACCCAAACTTTTTCTTAAAAAACTAATAATACTATTGCTTTTTTAATGCGCGTGTGTATAATATGTATAGTCATTTTCGGACGCGGTGCGGTGTATGCCGTACTGCGTTTGATGTGTTATAAATAACATAAATTACTGTGCCGACACGGAGGTACCCTCTTGTTTTTTCTTGAGTATAAAAATAAGCTGATCGGCGGGATACTCGCCGCATGTATGATGTTGACCGCCTTGACTTCGGCAGGTTCTGCCGTTATTGCCGCAGACGACGGCTTCGAGTCGGTCGCCGCCGGGCACTATTTCGGCGCAGAGCTGCTGCCGAGCGGGGTGGATGCCGATACGCTGCACCGCCGCCTTTCGGATGCCGTGATCTCCTGCTCTCCCACAGCCAGCTGGCTGATCTCGGTATTACCGACGACAGTGCGAGCGCCATTGCGGAGATGATAACCTATTCGATACCGGAGGCGTTTCATATCGAGCGGATCAGCTATGAGACCGATCATCAGGACAACATCATCCGTATGCATTTCAAATACAGTATGACTGCGGAGGCGTACAAGGCTAAGCTCGACGAATGCGAGGCTGCCGCCGATCGCATGACAGCCGATCTTGTCGATTCCGCTTTGAGCGATGCGGAGAAAACTCTGCTCGTTCATGACCGTATCGCAGCAGCGTGCGAATACGACTATTCCGGATATACGGATTATATTCAGGGCGGCAAGGATATGCCGGCTGACGATTTCAGCATATACGGAGTTCTTGTGAACGGCAAGGCCGTATGCGAGGGCTATGCGCTGACAAATATCTATCTGCTTTCCCGTCTCGGCATCCAAGCGATGTTCTGCCGTTCGTCTCAGATAAATCACGGTTGGAATATCGTATGGCTTGACAATATTCCTTACCATGTTGATATTACATGGGACGATGCGGTATGGGATATCACCGGCAGGGTAGATCATCAGTATTTCCTGCTCTCGAGCAGTGCGCTTGAGAGCCGCCGCGCCGCAAACGGTGCCGCTGCCGACGATTATTACACATTCCCTGACGATACGACCTACGACAGCTACTATTGGCAGAGCTCGAATGCAGCATTTCAGTATGTAGGCGGCGTGCTCTATTATATCGACAACAAGCGCGGTGAGCTGATATCTCTCGGCGATGAGACAAAGACGATCGCAGAGCTCGACGGAAGCTGGGCTGCGGGCAAGCTGTCGACGTGGTCGGGTAATTTCTCGCGTCTTGCTTCCTACGGCAGCTCGCTCTACTACTCGACTCCGGATTCTATCTATCGCTATAATACCGAGACCGGCGAGATCGAGCGATTTTATGAGCCGGATCTTTCGGTGGGCAAATATTTCGGAATTTACGGACTTTCGGTATTCGGCAATGAGCTCGTCTATGATATAAACGATTCTCCGAATTTTACGGAATCAACAAAGGCAAATTACGAGTACAGGATTCCTCTCAAGCGCGATACCGAGCCGACCAAGGAGATGGCGGGCGATATCAACGGGGACAAAACGGTGGACACCTCAGATCTTATCCGACTGATGAAATATATCTCAGGCAGCAATGTTGTGGTGTATGTTCCGGATGTAAACGGAGACGGATATGTTAACGTGTCCGACCTTGTCAGGCTTATGAGATATATTGCCGGACAGGATGTTGAACTGGTTGCAGCTTATCCTAAGACGGAAGGTGCGGCGTGACAGCGCTGTTCATATAGTCGATAGGGAATCGAATTGAATAAGAAAACGGCAAACGGTGCGTTTTGGCGCGCCGTCTGCCGTTTTTTTGCTTTGCGTCGGTGTATAAACACGCCGCCACGGTTCACGATGAGCCAAGCCCGGCGGTCTGTCTTGAAAATGTCGGGCACGCCGCCACGGTTCACGATGAGCCAAGTCCGGCGTATTGCCTTGAAAGTGCGGGGCATGCCGCCACGGTTCACGATGAGCCAAGCCCGGCGGTCTGTCTTGAAAACGTCGGGCATGCCGCCACGGTTCATGATGAGCCAAGCCCGGCGGTCTGTCTTGAAAACGTCGGGCACGCCGCCACGGTTCACGATGAGCCAAGTCCGGCGTATTGCCTTGAAAGTGCGGGGCACGCCGCCACCGTTCACGGTGAGCCAAGATTAAAGCTCCCGGCGCGTGCCGCATTGCGCACACCGGGAGCTCCGCTCTCTCTTTTATCTTATGTCTTATGTCTCTTATATTGCCGCGCCGTTTGTCTGATTTTACGGCTCCGGCAGCAGCCCGTAGCGCTTCATTACCTCGCGCAGCTGCGCCTCCTCCTGCCTGCTCATGCGGCATAGCGGGAGCCGCATTTCATAGGTGCACAGACCCATCATGGCGAGTGCGGTCTTTACCGGGATCGGATTTACTGCGGAGAATAGCGCATCACACAGCGGCAGCAGAGAGCGCTGAAGAGAAGCTGCCTCGATGTAGTTCTGTCCGTCGCACAGTGCCGTCAGTCGGTGCATTGCGTCCGGCAGGAGATTCGATACCACCGATATTACTCCCGCGCCGCCGAGTGCCATTACGCATCCCGCAAGCTCGTCGTTTCCGCTGTATACGTCGAGCGCGCCGTCGGTCTCTGCGATTATTTTCTGAGCGGCTACGGGGTTTCCCGAGGCTTCCTTTACCGCTACGATGCGCTCATCCCGCGCAAGCTCTCGGTATACGCTTATCGGAATATCGCAGCCTGTCCGCGACGGTACATTATATAGTATCAGCGGTGCCGATGCGCTGCGCGCTATGTGCAGAAAGCTCCTGCACAGCCCCTCCGGCGTAGCCTTGTTGTAGTACGGAGTTACCACGAGCAGCGCGTCCGCTCCGGCATCTGAGGCGTAGCGGGACAGTGACGCCGCCTTTTCTATATTGTTCGATCCGGTGCCTGCTATGACCGGAACTCTGCCGTCTGTATATTCTATTGCCGAGGCAATGCATCTGCGGCGTTCCGTGTCCGATAGAGTGGCACTCTCACCGGTCGTTCCGCATATTACGAGTGCATCCGCACCGAGCTCGACCTGTCGGTCGATGAGCGTGCGCAAGGCGGGATAGTCTACCTCTCCGTCCCGCATCGGAGTAATGAGCGCGGTGCCGACGCCCCGGAAAATCGTCTTTTTGTTTTCAGCCATTGCTTTGTCTCCCGTGCTCGGAGTCGAGTCGAGTGCTTTTTCTGTCTGTCGGCGATAGTATTCGTCGTCCCTCGCTTTGCCGAAAAATATTCTGCCGCAGAGCGCTTTGTCGATAATTTACCTATCGGATAGCGTTTTGCAGAAAGGACGGAGGATGCCGGTATTTTTTCGGCTCGTCCGAGCGTCTATGTTCTTCTGCTGCATCGGCTTGCCGCCGCCTGCGGAAATTGCCGTACAGCGTGTTATTTATGCTTGAAAAAACTGCCGCATTGTAATATAATAATATGACAGCGCAGATGTCTCTGCGATTTTATTATATGCTGCCGGCGTCTCGGCGTTACGGCGATACGGAGAAACGATGTCTGAAGAAAAGGTTATTATAAACGAAAAGGTCGGAACCGACCTGAAAAAGAGCGATTTTTACTACGATCTGCCGGAGGAGCTTATAGCGCAGACTCCCGCCGAGCGCCGCGATATGTCCCGACTTATGACGGTCGATCGCAGGACCGGCGAGATAGGACACGGTATCTTTCACGATATCGTAGATATGCTCGAGCCGGATGATGTTCTTGTTATCAACAATTCCAAGGTCATTCCGGCGCGCCTGCACGGAATAAAGGATGAAACGGGCGCGCATATGGAAATGCTGCTGCTCCGTGACCTCGGAGACGACTGCTGGGAGGTGCTCGTGCACCCCGGCAGACGTGCGAAAACGGGCTCGGTCATCAGCTTCGGCGACGGGCTGCTGCGCGCGCATGTCCTCCGCACCGTCGAGGATGGAAATCGTGTTGTCCGGCTCGAGTACAGCAGGGAGGGCGGAGAGAACATCTTCTCGGTACTCGACCGTATAGGTGAGATGCCGCTGCCGCCGTATATCACCTCACGCGCTTCGGATCCGGGACGCTATCAGACGGTCTATGCCGACCGCGAGGGCTCGGCTGCCGCACCGACGGCGGGCTTGCACTTTACGGAGGAGCTGCTTGACCGCATTCGTGATAAGGGAATCCGTATCGCACCGGTGCTGCTGCACGTCGGTCTCGGCACCTTCCGTCCGGTAAAGGAGGATGCAATATCGGATCATGTCATGCACACCGAGCATTTTGAGATAAGTCGGGAGAGCGCAGATATCATCAACTCCTGCAAGGGCAGTGTGGTCGCGGTCGGTACTACCTCATGCCGAGTTCTCGAGAGTGCGGCGGATGAGAACGGTCATATCGATCCGATGACGGCGGATACCGGAATATTCATCTATCCCGGTTATCGTTTCAAGCGCGTTGACGCACTTATCACGAATTTCCATCTGCCCGAGAGCACGCTGCTTATGCTCGTTTCCGCTTTTTCCTCTCGTGAAATAATGCTGCGCGCGTACGCCGAGGCGATCGAGCAGAGATACAGATTCTTTTCGTTCGGCGATGCGATGTTTATCGCGTAGACCGTATAATCGTGATATGACATTGTGTTTGCGCCGTCGATGATGTTTGTGCTTACACTTGCTGACAGCATTACGGTACAGTGTTAATTTGATTGTGAGAAGATTATGACAGAAAGAAAAATACCGCTGCTATGCATAACCGGTCCTACGGCGTCCGGCAAGAGCGCACTTGCGGTCAGACTTGCGCAGCTGCTCGGAGGCGAGGTGGTATCCTGCGATTCTATGCAGATATACCGCGGAATGGATATCGGAACGGCAAAGCCGACGGAGGCTGAGATGTGCGGTGTTCCGCACCATATGATAGATATCGTCGTACCGAGCGAGGATTACAGCTGCGGCAGATATGCCGATGAAGCGGCGAAGGTAATAAAGGATATCGCTTCGCGCGGAGCACTGCCCATTGTCTGCGGCGGAACGGGGCTGTATCTTGACAGTCTCATAACGGCGACGGAGCATGCGGATGCGCCGTCGGATCCCGCCATGCGCGAGGAGCTGCTTGCACGCGACGCGCAGAGCCTGCACGATGAGCTTTCCGAGATAGATGCCGAGAGTGCCGCTGCCATCCATCCAAACAATAAGCGCAGGGTAGCGCGGGCGATTGAGATCTATCGAATAACCGGAAGAACAAAGTCCGAGTGGGACAGACGATCTCACGATACGCCGTCTCCCTATGATGCGTCGGTCGTCGCGCTCGGTTATCTCGACCGAGAGCTGCTGTATCGGCGTATCCGTATGCGTGTGGATGAGATGTTTGACCGCGGATTATGTGATGAGGTGTGTAGCTTAGATCTCGATCCGGACAGCACTGCCGCCGCCGCAATCGGCTATAAGGAGGTAGGCACGTATCTGCGCGGCGAGTGCACCGAGGAGCAGGCGCGCGAGGCTGTCAAGCTCGCTACGACGCGCTATGCAAAGCGGCAGCTGTCGTGGCTGCGAGGGCGCTCGTATGTAAAATGGGCTATGATCTGCGGAGACCCTGAGCAGGATAAAAAAATGCTCGATAAGATTGTAAATATTTCGTTAATACTCTCGGAGCACCGATAATATATCGGTGCTTTCGTGCTATAATAAAGGTTAATAAAATTTCACCGAACGGGTGCGTTATTCCGTAAAGCGAGGCGCGCCGCTCCGAAACGCATTATTTTGCAGAGCACGGTGCATTGATCGGTGCCGCAGAGGATTCGGCGCGCATCTGTCTGCGGATAAAATACAGAGGGGGGAGACGAATATGGATACAAAATATCTGAAAAAGGTCGCTGTGTATATCATAACGGCGGCAGCATCTCTGCTTTTTATCGCCTACATAATCTATCACCTCTGGAGCGAGTACAATACCGAGGTCACTACCGTGCCTGCAGAGTATGTTACAATGGAGCAATCGATAACGGTCGATGCGTATATCCTGCGTGATGAAACGGTTCTATACGCCGATACGGAGGGAACGGTCGATTATGCCTTTGACGACGGAGATAAGGTGAGCGCCGGGGATCATGTGGCGACGGTCTACGCAGACGGCGACATAGGAAAAAAATTGATAGATATAGATTCGAGAATATCTGTGCTCGAGCGCAGCCGAGTGGATTCGTCGGTCGTGTCGGACACCGCTACCATCGACTCTAAGATAGACAGCGTTTATTACCGCATGCTCGGAAAGATCGGCGGCGGCGATCTCGATTCGGCAATGTCGCTGACGAGCGATATCGTCGTTCTTCTCAATAAGCGCGCGCTGATAACGAAAAGTGTCGACGGCTACGATGATGCAATTGCCGAGCTTCGCAGCGAGCGGGATACGCTCAGCGCAGCTTCCGAGGCGACAGAGGATATCGTAACGGATAAGGCGGGATACTTCTATTCGCAGACCGACGGCTATGAGGGCGTTTTCTCGAGTCGGAATATTGACCAGATGCAGCTTGCGTCCTACGATATGCTCGCAGCCGCGATGCCGAGCGCCTCGACCTACGAGGGCGGAAAGCATACTGTGGGAAAGATAGTGACCGACTACCGCTGGTATGTAGTGTGTGCGGTATCCACTGCGGAATACCGTAATCTTTCGCTTGAGCGCAGCAGCTACTATGCCGTTTTTCCGGCAAGCGACGACAGGCGGGTCGAGATGAAGCTGTATAAGGTGGTCAATCCCGCGGATGACGATCGGACGCTTCTGATATTCTACTCGGCGGAGATGCCGGCCGGCTTTGATTATTCGCATAATCAGACGGTTGAGATAATTACCGCCGAATATTCGGGATATAAGGTGCCTGCCTCCGCCGTGACCATTCAGGACGGAAAGAAGGGCGTGTTCGTGCTCGACAGCTCGGTAGTCGGCTTTAAGGAGATAGTCCCGCTGTTCGAGCGTGACGGATGGATAGTCTGTGAGGAGCGTGACGTATCGGACGAGAGTCAGGCAGGACGGCTGTCGCTGTATGACTTTGTTATTACGGGAGGTAAGGATCTCTATGACGGAAAGAAGCTGCAATGACGGGCATGCCCCGAGAGAGGGATATGTTCCCGAGGACGGACGCTGCACCGAGGAATATCTCGCCTGTGTTCGCGAGAATTATTTCGATGTCTGTGAGCGGGTGGAGCGGGTATGTGCCTCGCTCGGCAGAACCGACGGAGTCAAGATAGTCGCGGCGAGCAAAACGGTGCCTGCCGAGGCGGTGAACTATGCCGCATCGCTCGGACTGCGTGCCTTCGGAGAAAATCGCGTGCAGGAATTCTGCGACAAGGAGCCGCTGCTCTCGCCGCAGCTCGAACGTCATTTCATCGGTTCGCTTCAGCGAAACAAGGTCAAATATCTCATCGGCAGAACTTCGCTCATCCACTCGGTGGATTCTGTCGCGCTTGCGGAGGAGATAAGCAAGCGTGCAAAGCGCGCCGGTTATGTTCAGGATATTCTCGTCGAGCTGAATATCGGACGCGAGGAGAGCAAGAGCGGAGTGATGCCGGAGGCGCTTGACGGTTTTTTCGACCGGATAGCGGATTTTGACGGTATAAACCCGCTCGGATTGATGACAATTGCTCCAAAATGCTACGAAAAAGACGATTATAGAATTTTTTTTGCAGAAACTTATCAAATATTACTTGACATAAACGCAAAAAAAATGCATAATAGGTGTGTGCCACTTTTATCTATGGGTATGAGTGACAGTTTTGAACTCGCGCTTGAGTACGGTGCGAACATAATCAGACCCGGTTCGGCAATATTCGGCAAGCGAAATTACAACAGGCAGAGCGGGACTTGATTACTTTAACTGGTATTATCAAAACAAGAATAAATAAATGAAAATTAAGGAGAGATTGGTATGGGCTTCTTTGACAAAATGAAAGACATTGTTAATCCTAAGGATATCGACGAGGGCTACGAGGACGACGAATACGTATTTGATGATAACGGTGCGGCAGATTACGGCACATCGTATGATAACGCATACAACGGCTCTCAGGCGACAAATTATGCCCCGTCCCGCCAGACCGGTTCTTTCTCAAGCGTCGGAGTGGGCAGCGGACTCGAGCTGAACGGCAGCGCTCTCGAGCTCAAGGTAATGAAGCCGAAGCACTGGGACAGCGTTAATCAGATCGCCGATCATCTTATCAGCAAGCGCACCGTAGTGCTCAATCTTGAGGACACGAACAAAGAGGATGCGCGCCGCATGATAGACTTTCTCCTCGGCGTTGTATACACCATTGAGGGCGATATCAAGAAGGTCGCCAACAATACGTGGGTCATTACGCCTAATAATGTTGACCTCTCGCAGGATAACCAGCAGCAGACCCCTGCCGGTACGCAGAATCAGTCTCAGCCGAACTCGGGCATGCAGTTTACTTCAATGTAAGTTTGCCCTGAGGTGGTTTGCGATGGGAATAATAGGCAGAACTCTGGCTTTGATTTTGCGAGCATTTGAGCTTGTAATGGTGATCAGGGCTGTTATGTCATGGATCATGCCGGGTGATGCCAACAGATTCACGCAGATCGTTTACGGAATAACCGAGCCGGTCATCGCACCGGTCAGACGGCTGCTTTTAAGGGTCGATTTCTGCAGGAGATGTCCTATCGACCTTTCGTTCCTTGTCGTTTTTATACTTTTGGAGCTTCTTGAGGGATTTGTAAGACTGTTATGATCAAGAGCGTAGAAACCGAACGGCTCATCTCGCGCACAGACGATCTTGTCAGATACGCCGAGAAGCACGGCAGCGCCGTGTCCGGCTTTTTTGATGCCGCATCCGTGAGTGTTGTCGGAGAACATCTGTCCCGTCTCGGACTCGCAGCGCGCGGGCTGTCTTACTGTTTTTTCGGCGGATATGCCGGGGCTGAGCGGCAGGTGCTCGTGATAGTTGACACCGCATTTTGCCCGTACGGGTATTTTTGCGGTGATTGCCTTACGCGCGCGGGCGCGGAGCTGTCGGAGTGGCGCTTAAGCGCCGAGGCGATAGGCGGCTGCGGTGATTACGCCTATGACGGCAATTACGCTTATGGCGAAAATTACGAGTATAACGGCGGCTGTGATCACTGCGGCTCGGGAAATTACGGCGGAGATACGGATGTCGGAGGTACGGACGACGGAACTGCGCAGTGCGGTGCTGTCGGTCATGATGCCGATATAAGTCCGGATGCCGAGAAGAACTGTGGGATGCAGCTGTGTCCTACGGCTGCGGAGGCTGCCGGACTGCGGTATGTGCATGTGCGCGGCAGCGGTTATTATGAGCTTGATCACCGATCGTTTCTCGGAGCCGTGCTTGCACTCGGGCTCTCGCGCGACACGGTCGGCGATATTATTGTCAGAGACGGTCACGAAGCGGTAATAATTACCGTACGGGCGGCTGCTGAACTTTTGCTTTCACAGCCGCCTGTTCTTACTTATGTCGGCAGAGACAAGGTTTGTGTAAGCGAAACCGTGCTGCCTCCGGACTACGAGCCCGAGAAGCGGTTTACGGAGCTTTCGATAACGGTCGCATCTCCGCGCCTCGATGCAGTGGTGTCCGAGCTTGCGCGGTTGTCGCGCGATAAAGCGAAAGCCGCCGTCATAGGCGGTGTGGTCGCGATATCGGGCAGGGTCGAGCAGCGGCCGGACAGAGAGGTAGTGCAGGGAGATGTGCTCTCGGTGCGGGGCCACGGAAAGTTTGTGATCGGCGAGAGCGGTACGACCTCGCGCGGAAGAGTTCGCCTCGCGGTGAAAAAATATAATTAGCAGCACCGTTCTGTGCTGCGGCAACGGAATTTCGGAAAGAGAGGGTAAAGATGCTTCCCCCGTATGAGATAAAAGCAAAAGAATTTACACATGTGCTTCGCGGCTATGCCGTAGAAGAGGTCGATGAATACTGTGCCTTCGCGCTCGATAAGTATACCGAGCTGTATCGCGAAAACGATGCACTTGAGCAGAAGATCGCCTCGCTTGAGGCGGAGCTTGCTCATTTCCGCGAAGATGAGGAGTCAATACGCAGCGCTCTGGTGGATGCCAAGCGTGCGAGCACGAGGATAGTCGAGGAGGCGACCGAGCGTTCAAAGGTCATTCTCCACTCGGCAAAGCTGAACTGTGACCGAATACTTTCCGAGTTTCGCAGTGCGGTCTCGGAGGAGAGGGACGAGCTTCTGCTGCTCCGGGCGATGGTAAAGAAGTTCAAGGACGATCTCTTTTCCGCCTACAAAACGCATATAGAGTATATAGAGCGTATCGCGCCCGAGCTTGACAGTCTCGACGAATCCGAGTTTTCGGATGAGGCGGTGCTCAGACTTGCGGTCGAGAGCATAAAGGGCAGCATCCGCGAGGATGAGAGCACAGCCGACGGCGATATCCCGCTGCCGACCGATGATGCTGCAAGCGATGCTGCGGAGGAAGCGGCTCAGATCGACTCCGATGCCGCCGAGAGTGAAGCGACCGAGACAGCCGGAACGGATGGGCTGACCGGACAAACGGATTCGGCTGCCGAGGGTGATATACAGGATGAAGACGGTGCTGCTTATGCAGCAGAAAACAGCGGCGTTGCCGATGAATCGAACGGCGATGCTGCCGACGGAGCGGCGCTTGATGCGGTCGATGATGAACAAATCGACTCGGCGGGCGGCGCGGATGATATTCCGACCGACGGAGATGCTCCCGATGGCATGGACGCAGATATTGCAGAGGACGGTGCGGATAGCAGCGGTCCGGCAAGCAATAACGCATCCGTCGGCACGGAAACATCGATACCGGTCATGAATTCCGATTCCGGCACTGCCGGAGTGCAGATGAGCCTTTTCTCGGATGAGGATGAACTTGTGCTTGAGCGAAGCGAGCTCGGCGGCTTTGATGCCGAGATGCCGGACGAGAATGATGAAGACGATGATTTTCTTGCATTTCCGGAGGAGCTCGGCAGTGCACCCGATAACAGCACCGGCGATGAGCTGAACAGTCTCCTCGATGACATTCGCGGTGAGTCGGACGACTGAGCTGCGCTCTTTAACGATACTTCATGCGGTGTGCCGCGCATTTCGGATTGCCGATGCATGACTGCATAATACAAGCAAATTAATATTGCATATCACATAAATGCGGTTTTCCGTCGGGGACCGCACGGCAACGCGGTTGCCGCATATAAAACAAAAATATTTTCGACGGAGAAACAGGAACAAAAGAAATGGCTAAGGACTACACTTCTACACTTAATCTACCTAAGACCGACTTCCCCATGCGCGCAAATCTGCCGCAGCGCGAGCCCGAGATGCAGAAGGCATGGGAGGATGAGGGCATTTATGAGCAGATGCTGAAGAGAAACGCGGACAAGCCGAGCTTCATTCTTCACGACGGACCTCCCTTCTCTAACGGAAATATTCACATGGGTACCGCAATGAACAAGGTACTCAAGGACTTCATAAACAAGTACAAATCCATGCACGGCTTCCGTGCATGCTATCGTCCCGGTTGGGATAACCACGGAATGCCCATCGAAAGCGCTATCATCAAGCAGAGCAAGCTCGACCGCAAGAAGATGACCGTGCCGGAATTTCGCGATGCGTGCCATGAGTTCGCACAGAATTTCGTTAACATTCAGATGGATCAGTTCAAGCGTCTCGGCGTCCTCGGCGAGTGGGACGATCCGTATCTGACCATGAAGCCCGAGTTCGAGGCGAGAGAAATCCGCGTGTTCGGCGAGATGTACAAGAAGGGCTATATCTACAAGGGACTCAAGCCCGTATACTGGTGCCCGCACGACGAGACCGCGCTTGCAGAGGCTGAGATCGACTATAAGGACATCGACTGTACCTCCATCTACGTCAAGTTCCGCATCTCCGATACCTGCGGGAATGAGAAGATGAACGCACTCGACCTTGCCAATACCTATTTCGTTATCTGGACGACGACCGCATGGACGCTCCCGGGCAACCTTGCAATTGCCGTACATCCGCGCGAGGAGTACATTGCAGCAAAGGTTTCCTCGGGCGAGATATACATCCTTGCAGCCGCACTTGCGGAAAAGACGCTTGCGGCAGCGGGTATCGACGGCTATGAGACGCTTGCCTCGTTTACCGGCAGCGAGCTCGAATACATGAAGGCGCGCCATCCCTTCCTTGACCGCGACAGCGTTCTGCTCTGCGCAGACTATGTCACCATGGAAAGCGGTACCGGATGCGTTCATACCGCGCCCGGCTTCGGTGCGGACGACTATATGACCTGCAAGCGCTATAAGATGGACATGATAGTTCCGGTCGATGACCGCGGCTATCAGACCGAGGATGCAGGTCCCTATGCCGGAATGTACTATGAGGAATCCGGCGAGCGCATCATCGCCGACATGCGTGAGAGCGGTGCGCTGCTCGCTTCCGAGCAGATAACGCACTCCTATCCGCACTGCTGGCGCTGCAAGCACCCCATCATCTTCCGCGCTACTCCGCAGTGGTTCTGCTCGGTCGAGGCGTTCAAGGACGAGGCTGTCCGCGCATGCGACGATGTCACCTGGACTCCCGCATGGGGTCGCGAGCGCATGATAGGCATGATTCGCGAGCGCGCCGATTGGTGCATTTCGCGTCAGCGTCATTGGGGTCTGCCTATTGCGGTATTCTACTGCAAGGATTGCGGCGAGGTCATCTGCAATGACGAGACCATCGACAATGTTTCCCGTCTCTTTGCTGAGCACGGCTCGAATGTCTGGTACGAGAAGGAAGCAAGCGAGCTTCTTCCCGAGGGCTTTGCCTGCCCGAAGTGCGGTTCTGTTCATATTACAAAGGAGACCGACACGCTCGACGGCTGGTTTGACTCCGGCTGTACCCACTTTGTAAATCTCGAGAATCGCGAGGGCATGCGTTGGCCCGCAGACCTCTATCTCGAGGGGGCGGATCAGTTCCGCGGATGGTTCCAGTCCTCACTCCTTACCGCTGTGGGCGCTAAGGGTCAGGGCGCACCCTATCGCGGCGTTCTTACTCACGGCTGGGTCGTCGACGGCGAGGGCAAGGCGATGCACAAATCGCTCGGCAACTCGGTGCTCGCAGAGGATGTTGTAAAGAAATACGGCGCGGATATTCTCCGTGCATGGGTCGCATCGAGCGACTATCAGGTCGATGTCCGCGTGTCGGACAAGATACTCGGTCAGCTCGGCGAGATATACAGAAAGATAAGAAATACCGCGCGCATCCTGCTCGCAAATCTCGGCGACTTTGATCCCGATAATGATATGCTTCCCGTATCCGAGCTCGAGGATATCGATAAGTGGATAATTGCGGGCGCGAACGAGCTTGCGGCACGTTCGGTAAAGAACTACGACGAGTACGATTTCCACGGAGTTTTCCACGACCTTGCAAACTTCTGCACCGTCGACCTCTCCAAGCTCTATATTGATATAACCAAGGACCGCAGCTACGTCGAGGCGCCCGCCTCTAAGACCCGCCGCGCCGTTCAGACCGCGATGTATACCGTTCTCTCTATGATAACGCGCATACTCGCACCCCTGCTCACCTTTACCGCAGACGAGATCTGGCGCGCTATGCCGCATGTCGCATCCGAGGACGCGAGAAGCGTGCTTCTCAATGATATCCCCACCTATGATGAGTCGCTTACCTTCCCCGAGATAAAGGCTCACTGGGATCACCTCTTTGAGCTTCGCGACGACGTTATGAAGGAGCTCGAGACCGCGCGTGCGAACAAGCTGATAGGTAAGTCTCTCGAGGCTCAGCTGCATATCGCCGCATCGGGTGAGCAGTATGCGGTGCTCGACAGCTTCCGCGATCAGCTCGCCGCAATATTCATCGTCTCCGCCGTATCGCTTGAGAGCGGCGAGGGAGAGATGAAGGTCACCGTTGAACCCGCATCGGGTGAGAAGTGCGACCGCTGCTGGATGTTCACCGAGGACGGCGAAACGACCGAGGACGGTCATCTCTGTGCGCGCTGCATGGAGACCGTAAAAGGACTTTGATCACCGAGAATAAGCCGAGGCGAGCCCGCCTCGGCATGCTCTTTTGGATAGCGGTAATGCTTCTTACCGTTGCGCTCGATCAGTATACAAAGCATCTTGCACGTACTTTGCTCGCGCCCGTCGGCGATGTGCCGCTGTGGGACGGCATTCTGCATCTGACATATGTCGAGAATACCGGCGCCGCGTTCGGAATGATGAAGAATCAGCGGTGGATATTCCTGCTGTTCTCGGCCGTTGCTATTATCGTGCTGTCGGTCTATGCAGTCGTCGAGCGGAAAAAGCTCGGCGAGATGGGTGGCATTTCACTTGCACTTATCATCGGCGGCGGCATCGGAAACATGATAGACCGCATAGGCGCGGGATATGTTACCGATTTCGTAAATTTCAAGCTCATCGGCTTTGCCGTGTTCAACTATGCCGATGCGGCTGTCTGCGTCGGTGCGGTGCTGCTGATGGTATATGTTCTGTTCTTCGCGGACCGCTCTCCGAATTCCGGCGACGGTAAGACGAGCGGTAAGGAAAAGAAGAGCGACGGTGCCGTGAATGCCGGAACAGACGGCGAAAAAAATGACTGACAAAAATAATACCGGCTCGGTCGGGGGTGTACCGGTTCGGCTCGATGTCTATGTTGCCGAGTGCGAGGGGGTTACCCGCAGTGCGGCGCAGCGGCTGATAGAGAGCGGCTGTGTGACCGTCGGCGGCAGGGTACGTGACAAGAAGTATCTTGTGACCGATGCCGACGAGGTGACGGTCGAGCTGCCCGAGCCGCAGCCGTGCGAGGCGCAGCCGCAGGATATACCGCTCGATATAGTATATGAGGACGATCTGCTGCTCGTGGTCAACAAGCCGAAGCGCATGGTGGTGCATCCCGCCGCGGGCAATCCCGACGGTACGCTCGTCAACGCCCTGCTGTATCACTGCGGCGGCTCACTGTCGGGCATCGGCGGTGTGCTGCGTCCCGGTATCGTTCATCGTATAGATAAGGATACGAGCGGACTTCTGCTCGTTGCAAAGACCGATGAGGCGCATAATTTCCTTGCACAGCAGTTTGCGTCGCACAAGCTCGGGCGAATATATTCGACGATAGTCGTCGGAAATCTCCGCGACGATGAGGGAACGATAGACGCGCCGATAGCACGGCATCCGGTCGATCGCAAAAGGATGGCGGTGGTGACGGGCGGAAAAGAGGCGATCACGCACTACACCGTGCGTGCGCGCTTTCCGGGCAGCGCGGACAGACAGGCATTTACCCAGCTTGATGTCCGGCTCGAGACGGGCAGAACGCATCAGATAAGGGTGCATATGTCGCATATCGGGCATCCCGTGCTCGGAGATACCGTTTACGGCGGGGATAGGACCGCACTCGCGCGGCGCTATGCATCGGTGCTGCGCGGTCAGTGTCTGCACGCGCGGACGATAGAATTCGAGCATCCGCGCACGCATGAGATCATGCACTTTGACAGCGGGCTGCCGGATTATTTTATGCAGCTGCCGTTCGATGTTGTGCAGTGAGGCTGCTCGCGGGTGTTTTTTGCGGCGCTTAGCTTCGGCAGACTGCGAGCTTTTGAAGCCCGAAGAGCCGGCGCAAGGACGCTCTTACGCGCCCGATGGATTTAAATGCTCGGACATACCGGATTATCTGCGCGGCATACAGCCGTGCATGCACTCGGAGGCGATTGCAATATGACCGAAAATAATAGCTATGTGCTCTGCGGAGCGCGTATATACGATACCGACAGCGAGAGCTACGTCACGGGCGGTATAGCCGTGAAAAACGGTGTGATAACCGAGCTCGGCACGCTCTCCGAGGAGAGTTCGGCTGCGGCGGAGGATGTCGGCGGAGCGCGGATAATTCCCGCGATGGTCGATGTTCACACACACGGAAGATGCGGCTGTGATTTCTGCGGCGCGAGCCGCGAGGAGCTTACCCGTCTGCGCCGTGCGTACGCTGAGTCGGGAACGGCTACCGTGATACCGACGCTTGCATCGGGAACGCTCGAGCAGTGGCTCGAATCGACCGATAATATACATGCTCTCGGCTTTGACGGTATACACTATGAGGGGAGATATCTCTCGCCCGAAAAGCGCGGTGCGCATGCGCCGGAGCTGCTTAAAAATCCCGACGCGGATGAGCTGCGCACGCTTATGCGGCACGCGGGAGATATGCGGGTGCATGTTTCGATGGCTGCGGAGCTGCCGGGCGGAGATGAGGCTATGGCTGCTGTCAGGAGCGGCGGAGGCACGGTGGGACTTGCTCATACCTCCGCGACCTACGAGCAGGCTATGCATGCCGTAGAATGCGGGCTTCATTCGTTTACACATGTTTTTAATGCCATGACGGGCATTTCGCACCGCGCACCCGGCGTTGTCGGAGCGGCGCTCTCGTCGGGGCTGTATACCGAGTTTATCTGCGACGGCGTTCATATTCACCCGTCGGTGATAAAGATTGCCTACAATGCCGTGCCGCATGACCGCTTTGTGCTGATAACCGACTCGCTTATGGCGGCGGGACTCGGCGACGGCGAGTACGAGCTTGCGGGTCAGCCGGTGCGTGTCGAGAACGACATTGCGAGAACGGGCGACGGAGCCATTGCGGGAAGCATGCTCGACCTCTTTACGGCAGTGAAGAATCTCTCTGCCTTTGCGGGGATACCGTTTGAGCAGGCGCTGCCGGCTGCGACCTCCGTGCCCGCGCGAATGTGGCGGCTCGACGGAGTGACCGGCTCTCTGCAAGTGGGGCTGCGTGCCGATATGCTGCTGCTCGACGAGCGCGGCGGGATCGACCGTGTGTATGCCGCCGGAGAGCGGATATGAGAAGCGTCGCATCAATAATTGAATATAAGTTGATTTTACGAATATATACCGAAATGAAAGAAGGAACAAAAGATGGAGAAGAACCATTGCAGCTCCTGCCATGACGGACATGGCGAGCCCTTTTTTATCACCACGGCAATAGCATATGCATCGCGCATGCCTCACATCGGAAATGTCTATGAGGCGATATTCACCGACGCAATAGCGCGCTATAAGCGCTCGCGCGGCTACGACGTTTTTTTCCTCACGGGAACCGACGAGCACGGACAGAAGATAGAGGATATCGCCCGTGCGGAGGGCGTATCGCCCAAGGAATACGTCGACCGTGTCGCATCCGATATACGCGGACTGTGGGACAGGATGAATATCAGCTACGACCACTTTATCCGCACCACCGACGCGCATCACGAGGCAGCGGTGCAGAAGATATTCCGCAGATTGTACGAGCAGGGCGACATCTATAAGGGCAGCTACGAGGGATGGTACTGCGTCCCCTGCGAGTCCTTCTTTACCGAGACGCAGGTCACGGACGGAAAGTGCCCCGACTGCGGAGCGCCCGTTCGGCGCGCGAAGGAGGAGGCCTACTTCTTCCGTATGAGCAAGTACGCAGACCGACTGCTCGAGTATATCGAGTCGCATCCCGGCTTTATCGAGCCTGTCTCGCGTCAGAAGGAAATGATAAATAACTTCATAAAGCCCGGACTCCAGGACCTCTGCGTTTCGCGCAGCTCCTTCAAGTGGGGCATACCCGTCGATTTCGACGAGGGACATGTCATATACGTGTGGCTCGACGCGCTGACCAACTATATCACCGCGCTCGGCTATACCGGCGACGGCAACAACGGCTCAAACTACGCAAAGTACTGGCCTGCCGACATTCACGTGATAGGCAAGGACATCATGCGCTTCCACTCCATCTACTGGCCCATCTTCCTCATGGCGCTCGGCGAGCCGCTGCCGAAGAAGGTGTTCGGTCATCCTTGGCTGCTTTTCGGCGAGGATAAGATGAGTAAGTCAAAGGGCAATGTTCTGTATGCCGACGACCTCGCGCGTCACTTTACCGTTGACGGCGTGCGCCACTATGTGCTTTCCGAGATGCCCTACGCATCCGACGGCAGCATCACCTATGAGAGCCTTATCGGCAGATATAACGCCGACCTTGCAAACAATCTCGGCAACCTTGTAAAGCGCACGGTTGACATGACGGGTAAGTATTTCGGCGGTGTCATTCAGGTACCGAACGCGGCGGAGCCGATAGACGACGAGCTGCGCGCTGCCGTGCGCGACGCCGTTTCCCGCTCGCGCGAGCAGATGGACAGCTATCATGTAGCGGATGCATCGGAGACCGTTTTCGGACTCTTCCGCCGTGCAAATAAGTATATAGATGAGACTACCCCCTGGGTGCTTGCAAAGGACGAGAGCCGCCGCGAGCGTCTCGGAACGGTGCTCTATAATCTCCTTGAGACAATCCGCATAGGCGCGGTGCTGCTCGCACCGTTTATGCCCGACACCGGCAAGCGCATTCTCGCGCAGCTCGCGACAGATGAACAGACCGTCGAGTTCGGTGCGCTCAAGGCGGGCGATACGCTCGCTCCCTCCGAGGTGCTGTTCGCGCGTATTGATGAGAAGGCGCTTACCGCAGAGCTTCAGGCAGAGGCTGAGCGTGCGGCTGCCGCCGCTGCGGCAAAGAAGGCGGCAGAGGATAAGACCACGGCGGATGCATCCGGCGACGCAGTCAAAAAGCAGGCTGCGCCCGAGGGCTGTGCTCTTATCGGCATCGACGATTTCTCGGCTGTCGAGCTGCGTACGGCACAGGTTCTGTCCGCAGAGCCGGTTCCGAAGGCTAAAAAGCTGCTCTGTCTGCAGCTTGATCTCGGCTATGAAAAGCGTCAGGTCGTTTCGGGTATAGCTAAGTTCTACATCCCTGAGCAGCTTGTCGGCAAAAAGGTCATAATCGTAGCAAATCTCCGCCCCGCAAAGCTCTGCGGAGTCGAGAGCAACGGCATGATACTCGCCTCCGGCGAGGAGACGGTACGCGTTGTATTCCTCGACCCCGAAACACCGCTCGGGGAGCGCGTAAGATAAGACCGTGAAGCTGTTTGACACACACGCACATTTAGGCGATGCAAAGTTCGACGCACCGTCCGAGCACTACGGCACGCTGCGTGAGGAGTACCTTGCCCGTGCGTTCGGCGAGGACGGCGTCGGCTGCGTACTGACTGCGGGAACGACGGTACAGTCGTCCCGCCGCGAGCTTGATTTCGCACTCTCGCACGAGCATGTCTATGCTGCGGCGGGCATCCATCCCGAGGAGCTTCCGCCCGAGGGTACGGACGAGTCTGCGGAGCTTGAAGCACTCACCGAGCTGCTCCGAAGCGACCGCGTTCGCCTGCTCGGCGAGATAGGACTCGATTATCACTGGGATATCCCACGCGAGGCGCAGCAGCGCTGGTTCGATATGCAGCTCTGCCTTGCACGCGAGCTCGATATCCCGGTTCAGATACACGACCGCGACGCACACGGCGATTGTCTCGATATGCTGCAAAAGCACAAGGGTGTGCGAGGCATACTGCACAGCTTCAGCGGCAGTGCGGAGATGGCGAGACAGCTTGTGAATATGGGCTGGTACATCTCGTTTTCCGGCGTTATAACCTTTAAGAATGCCACGAGGATGGCAGAGGTGGTGCGCAGTGTTCCGATAGAGCGGATACTCGTCGAGACCGACAGCCCTTACCTCGCGCCGCATCCGCACCGTGGGGAGATGAACTACCCCGGTTATGTCGGGCTGACCGCACGCGCTGTCGCATCCATAAAGGAGCTGCCCGAAGCGGAGGTGCGCGATATCACCGCGCGGAACGCATGCGAGATAATGGGGCTTGATATTTCGGCATGCATGTGATATCTCCTTTCCGGTCGATTGATTATTGAAAAGAACGGCTTGCAGTATGCTTTGCTCAGACTGCGTTACGACTGCCTGCTTTGCCAAGACGGTGCGCCGGATATTCGCTTACTCGCTGCGGCAAAGCAGCATATATTCATACCTATTCCGAAGAAAGGATGCTCTCCGTATGAGAGCAACGGTTAAAATATGAAAAAGGAACTTGAAAAGACCTATTCACCGTCCTCTTTTGAGGACAAATGGTACGCCTTTTGGGAGGAGCACGGTTATTTTAAGCCGAGCGAGGATCGCTCCGCCGAGCCCTTCAATATCGTAATCCCGCCGCCTAATGTTACCGGTCAGCTCCATATGGGTCATGCGCTGAACAACACGCTCCAGGATATCCTTATCCGTACCAAGCGCATGCAGGGCTACAATACTATGTGGATCCCCGGCACCGACCATGCGGGTATTGCGACGCAGATAAAGGTCGAGCAGATGCTGCGCGAGGAAAAGGGGCTTTCGCGTCACGACATCGGCAGAGATGAATTTCTCAAGCTCGTATGGGCATGGAAAGAGAAGTACGGCGACCGTATCATCAGGCAGCTGAAGAAGATGGGCTCCTCCTGCGACTGGTCGAGAGAGTGCTTCACCATGGACGAGAATCTCTCTGCAGCCGTTCGCAAGACCTTCGTTAACCTCTATAACAAGGGACTTATCTACCGCGGCTTCCGCATCATCAACTGGTGCCCGAGCTGCGCTACCGCGATAAGCGACGCAGAGGTCGAGCACAAGGAGCTTGAGGGCGCATTTTGGCACATCAAGTATAAATTCAAGGATAGCGATGAATATCTCATCGTCGCTACCACACGTCCCGAAACGATGCTCGGCGATACCGCCGTTGCCGTCAACCCCGAGGACGAAAGATATAAAAAGTACATCGGCAAGATGCTCGTTCTGCCGCTTGTAGGCAGAGAGATACCCGTCGTTGCCGACGAGCACGCAAAGCCCGAATTCGGTACCGGCTGCGTTAAGATAACCCCCTGCCACGACCCGAACGACTTCGAGGTCGCGCTGCGTCACGACCTGCCCATGATAGAGGTGCTTACGCCCGACGCAAAGATGAACGCGGAGTGCGGAAAGTACGCGGGTATGGATCGCTACGAGGCGCGCAAGGCGATAGTTGCCGACCTTGAGGCATGCGGCGCGCTTATCCGCATCGAGAAGTGCACGCACGAGGTGGGTCACTGCTACCGCTGCGGCACCGTTCTCGAGCCGACAGCATCCCGTCAGTGGTTCGTTAAGATGAAGCCGCTCGCAGAGCCCGCTATCGAGGTGGTAAGGAACGGCACCGTCGATTACATCCCCGAGCGCTTTGCAAAGCTGTATCTCAACTGGATGGAGAATATCCACGACTGGTGCATCTCGCGTCAGCTCTGGTGGGGTCACAGAATTCCCGCATACTATTGCGACGACTGCGGCGAGATAACCGTTGCGGAGCAGGATGTTACCGTCTGCCCGAAGTGCGGCGGCACGCATATGCATCAGGATGAGGACGTTCTCGATACATGGTTCTCCTCCGCGCTCTGGCCGTTTTCAACGCTCGGCTGGCCGAACAGCACCGCAGACCTCGACTATTTCTATCCGACCTCGGTGCTCGTCACCGCATACGATATCATCACCTTTTGGGTATCAAAGATGATATTTATGGGCCTTGAAAACATGAGCGAGATATTCCCCGGCGACCGTGCAAAGCAGATACCTTTCCCGCATGTATTTATTCACGGACTTGTACGCGACGCGCAGGGCAGAAAGATGTCAAAGTCGCTCGGCAACGGTATCGACCCGCTCGAGATCGTCGAGAAGTACGGCGCGGATGCCCTCCGCTTTGCGCTCACGACAGGCAACTCTCCCGGAAACGATATGCGCTTCTCGGACGAAAAGATCGAGGCTGCGAGAAACTTTGCAAACAAGCTGTGGAACGCAGCGCGCTTCGTGCTCATGAACCTTACGATAGACGAGGTTCGCCTCCCTGCAGCAGACGGGCTTGCGCTTGAGGACAGGTGGGTGCTCACCCGCTTTGAGCATCTTACCGCAGCCGTACGCGAGAATATCGACAGCTACGAGCTCGGCGTTGCGCTCGGAAAGATATACGACTTTGTATGGGATATCTTCTGTGACTGGTATATCGAGCTTGTCAAGCCCCGACTCTCCGCAGGCGACGCTGTCGCGCAGAATGTTATCGCATATGTTCTCTCCGAGACGCTCAAGCTGCTTCATCCGTTCATGCCGTTCATTACCGAGGAGATATGGCAGAGCCTGCCGCATGAGGGCGAGAGCATTATGATCTCCCGCTATCCCGAGTACGACGAAAGCCTTGTGTTCGACGGCGATGCGGAAAAGCTCGAGAATGTTATCTCCTGCATCCGTGCGATACGCAACCGCCGTGCCGAGATGAATGTACCGCCGTCAAGAAAGGCAAGCGTCTACGTTGTAACGAGCGACCCCGAGACGTTTGGCTGCTGCGACAGCTTCTTTGTTAAGCTCGCTTCCGCCTCCGAGATGAAGGTGGTCGACAGCTACGACGGCGCTGATGCCGTTCAGATCGTCAGCGATACCGCTACCGTTTACATCCCGCTCTCCGAGGTCATTGACCTCGAGAAGGAGCTTGCACGCCTTGAGGGCGAGCGCAAAAAGACCGATGGCGAGATCGCGCGCATCGGCGGTAAGCTCGCAAACGAGGGCTTTACCTCCAAGGCACCCGCAGCGGTAGTTGAGGGCGAGCGCAAGAAGCTCGAGGGCTACAAGGCGGCGCTTGAAAATATCAATCGCGCAATAGAGAAGATCACATCGGCAAAGTAAGCCGGGCGCTTTTCGGGTATCGTTATAACAATAAGTACTGCCGAACAGCAAAATGAACGGCGGCATCGTGTCGGAGTATTGTGCTCCGATGGCGGTGCCGCCGTGTTTTTTTGCCGTGTTTTTTTGTGTGCTGTCGATTGCTTTTTTGGATGAGCTGTACGGTGATTTATGCGATATCTGTGCAACTTACGACGAGCTGTTACCTGATAGATATGCCGTTAATTGCGTTATTATGATATATTGCTCAGATGTAAGCGGCACGGCTGCAGTCGCACTGTATATGACCCCTCGGGACTTGCTTGACCGCGCAGGAGCGGCACGTTCGATGTGTGCGCGCGATATTCCTTATTGCGTTTTCAGCAGCACGGCGAGCGCACGTGCGAACAATACCGCGCTCGTTTTTGCGTCTCCTACCGTGTTGCCGCACGAGCCGACCTCTACAAGCAGCGATGCGCGAGTAAAGCTCTGATTGTATGCCGCTCCGCGCAGACTGATAGGGCGCATCAGAGCGGGGTAGCTGCCGCCGAGTATTGCCGAAATCGCCGCGCCGACGGCAAAATTATCCCGCCAATTCGGGTGCGCCGCGCCCATCTCATCGGTGCCGATAACGAGCATCAGCTGTGCCGCCGTGCCGAGTTCGGTCTCGGTTATCGGTCTGGCTACCGAACCGTCTCCGTACAGCACGGCATCGCGATGCATGTCGATAGTACAACGGACGGAGGGGTATTTCTCGGTCAGGCGGACGAGGGTGTTATACGAATTATGGTACGACTCTGTATATGATTCGCGGTCATGCATTATCGTGCAGTGCACCGTCGAAATCCCGCGCCGCGCGAGCTCGAGCGCCGCACTTCTGCCGACTGCTATCATATTCCGCTCGGTGTCGGTCGTGCGGAAACGCATATCCGCATCCGAGCAGCTGATGCCCGTCTCGCTGTAACATTCCGTTCCGTGCGTGTGATATATTATTGCCTGCGGCTCCTTGCCGTCGGAAATGTACAGTGTTTCATCACCGTCCTCGCGCAGCGTGACCTCGTGCTCGGTATCGTCTTCGAGACCGAGCGAAGCAAGTGCGGCGTATTCATCGGTGCTTACCTCGTACGATGTTCCGTTGTCTACAATCACCGAGCCTCCGCTTCCGCGCGATAGGTCACAGGCGATTATGGAGCGGTCTCCGGCGGGAACCTCCGGCTCATCCTCGGTGCCGTCCCATACCGCTCCCTGCATGCCTATGTCGCTGCCGTCGCCCGCCTCCGGCTCGGGAAGCGCCGATATGTGCGGCAGACCGGACGAGCGGTAGGAGGATATCGGAGAGACGTTCAGCGCCTGAGCAATACCGCTGACAAGCACCGAGGCTATTACGAGCGCGCCGAGCGCCGTGCGTATTCCGCTGCCGGCGTGAGCTCTGCTGCGGGTCGTTATGTCGGGCGCGCCGATATATATTATCGTGTCCTTCTGCATTTTTACCCTCCTGTCGCGACAAAAAGGTAATTATTCTTTCGTCGCGCGTGCTTTGCGCATCATGGGTTCACCCCGTAGTATGCTTATTCCGACCGCCGTGTTAATATTCTTTCGCGAGCCGCCGTGTGAAAAGCCGAATATTAAATGAAGCCCGTACCGAGAACATCGGACAGTGCCCCCGAGATGAGGGAGGCAAGTACGGTCACAGCCTCGTCGCTCTCGCGCAGCGAAACATAAAAGTCCCGCTTGCCGCGCAATGCCGACTCAAGCTCCGGAGTCAGACTATCGGTGCCTGCCTGCTCGAGGGTGTCGAGAACAAGCGTAGCCGCTGAGACGACGGTCGGAACACCTATCGCTATTACCGGAGCGCCGAGCGTGGCGCTGCTTATCTCCGCGCGGCGGTTGCCGATGCCGGAGCCCGGAGAGATACCGGTATCGCATATTTGAACGGTCGTTCCGAGCCGTTCGGTACTGCGCGCCGCGAGCGCGTCTATCGCTATAACGAGCGCTGCGCCTACCCCCTGACACGCACCCTTGACGAACTCTGCGGTCTCTATTCCGGTCTGACCGACAACTCCCGGTGCGAGGGCGGCAAGCTCGGCACTTCCGAGCCGCTTAAAGAGTGCGGGATCCTGACTTTTGATATGGCGCGTAACCGTTGCAGCGTCCACGCAGCGCGGTCCGAGTGCGTCTGCGGTAACGGCGCGGTTGCCGAGCCCCGCGAGCAGAATGCAGCCGCTCTTCAGTACGCTCTCACCCGCCGCGGCATATATCGTCTCGCGGATGAGCGTTGCAACGACCGACCGCGCGTTTTCTCTTGCCCTGCTTCCCTCGTGCCATAGCTGCCCTATATCAGCGGTCAGATAGTGCCCCGCCGGCTTGCCTATCTTCTCGGCACCCGCAGCGTTCTTGACCCACAGGCGCGTTACGGTTATGCCGCTCTCCTGCCGTTCGCTGCATTCTATCCCGTCGCGGTCCGCCTTACCTCCGCGCCCATCGGAGCTGAGACATTCATAGGCGAGATCGGTTTCCGGCAGTATTCTGCCGACGTCTTTGCTTTTCATAGAAATTGCCTCCGTTTCCGTCTGTCCGGACATGTATTTTTGCAAGGGGCGATTGCGCAGTGACGTGAAGTACTGCGACACATAGCGATATTTGTTTTTTTCGAGCTGCCTGAGTCATGAATGCCGTCCGCGAGGACCCGCGCCCCCCTTGATACATGATTGTCGACGTCTTGCCGAGGCTTTATTCACCGAGAGCAAAATATTCTCCGAGCACTGTAAGATCCGTACTCTGTCAGCGATGGGAGCACGGCTCGGCGGCAGTAGTGCGGGGTATTATATGCGGTTAAATTTCGTATGCCGCCGTAAAAGACGAAGAACGGTGCGGAACGCCGCGTCTTGCGCAGCTTTTTTTGAGAGGCAGGTGTAAAAAAGTTTACAAATATCTGAAAATTACCGTTGCGCAAAATGCAAATTGATGATATAATAAGGAAAATGCATAATTGCCGCTTTCTGCTTTTGTGTGATAATGTACAGAAAGACAGAAGCATAATTTCAGGAGGACCCTAAATCATGAAGAAAATCGTATCTTTACTGCTCTGTGCGGTAATGATTATCTCTGTCTGTGCGCTCAGCGCCTGCGGAGAAAAAGGAAACGGGGCGGTCATTCCGGTTTACATTTCCTCACCGATATCCAGCTTTGACCCTGCGGTATCACTGACCGACGAGAACGCACTCAAGGTTATCGGACTTATATACGAAGGTCTTACCGAGATCAGCACAAGCGGCAAGACCGAGAAGGCTCTTCTCGACAGCTGGAAGTACACCGCCGATGAAGAGAGCGGCGAGTATGTTCTCGAGCTGACCATCAAGACGACCCAGTGGTCTGACGCGAGAAATGTTACCGCAGACGATTTTGTATATGCTTGGAAGCGCATCATGGATCCCGAATTCCAGAGCGAGGCAGGCGCGCTGCTGATGGACCTCAAGAACGCCAAGGAGGTCAAGTCCGGAGACGTTTCCATCGACGATCTCGGTGTCTGCTCCGCAGATACCAATGTTATTCAGGTGACCTTCTCCCATAATATAGACCCCGAGGAGTTTCTTACTGTCTGCGCAAGTCCCGCTCTCTATCCTCTCCGCGAGGATATCGTAAGCAAGGCAAATGACTGGTCTACCAATACTACTATCCTCGTAACGAACGGACCGTTCACCGTCCGTACCTTCCGTCCGGAGTACAACACTCTGACCGGTGAGGACAAGGCACTTATCCTCGAGCGCAATATTTATTATTACCGCGATATCGAGAAAGACGCTATCGACAAGTATGTGACTGCATACCGCCTTACCACCGACTGGACCCTCAGCGCAGAGGAGCAGCTCGAGAAGTATAATAACGGCGAGGTGCTCTACATGAGCGAGCTTCCGCTCTCGGCACGTGCGGAGTACAAGGATAAGGCTAAGACTCAGGATACCTTCAGCACGCATACATATTTCTTTAATACAAAGCATGCTCCCTTTGACGATCCCGATGTCCGTCTCGGACTCTCCATGGCTATCGACCGTCAGGCTATTGCCGATATCGTGACCTTCGGCAAGCCCGCAGAGGGCTTTGTTCCCTCGGGCGCGGCTAAGGTCGACGGAAAAGATTTCAGAGACACGAACGGCAATCTCATTACCTACGATCTTGAGCAGGCGAAGTCGCTTGTTAAGGGCGCTAAGACAAAGACCTTTACTATTCTTACCCGCGACAACGAGACCGATCAGGCTGTCGCCGAGTACTGTGCAGAGCAGTGGAACAGCCTCGGATTTAACGTAAAGGTCAAGTCCCTCGGCACAAAGTGCTATATCGAGAACGATTATGCGCTTTATCGCGACCGCTTCAACGAGGCATACGAGAGCGGAGACTTTGATGTTATCGCAATAGATTGGCAGACTCTTTCCACCGATGCTTGGTCCACCCTTGCACCCTTTGCAAAGGATTATTCGGGCTCCGCGCTTGACCTTGCCGAGGCAGCAAAGACCGGTAACTTTGACAGCGTTCCGCACATCACCGGCTACAACAGCGACGAGTACAACGCAATCATCGACCGCGCCTTTGCAGAGACCGATCACGGCGTGCGCGCGAAGATCCTGCTTGAGGCTGAGCAGCTGCTTGCAAAGGATATGCCGGCAATGCCGCTCTATGTTCATCAGGACTACTACATCATGAGCAAGGAGCTTTCTCACAGTGGAAAGTTTACGTCATATTGGGGTTACAGGATCTTTGACAAGCTCGATTGGAAAAAGTATGCCGAGCCTGTGAAGGACTGATATCCGAGGATAGAATTCAATCGGTCGTCGCGCCTTTACTCTGCGGCGGCCGATTTTTTACCGTATTTTTCGGATAATGCCGCCGCGCGATTGCTGCGGCTGATATCGAGCTTTGACGGAGGTTTAAAATGCAGGCGGCACTTAAGGATAAAAACGATATAAAAATATTTATCTTGTACCTTATGCGAAATGTCGGGTATCCTCTTGAGTTTGAAAATCTGAACGATATCGTCATTCAGGACGGTGTGGTAGGCTATTTTGATTTTGTCGAATGCTTCGGCGAGCTTCTCGATACCGGAAATGTTCGCGAAATAAAGGGAGAAAACGGCGATCTGTACGAGATAACCGAGCAGGGTAAGCATGTCTCCGATTCGCTCGAGGGAAATCTGCTCGGACTTATACGCGATAAGAGCCTGAAAAGTGCGCTGCGGCTGCTGTCCTTTAAAAAACGCGGCTCCGATATCAAGTGCACCTCCGAGCCGCGGGACGATGGAAGATATACGCTGACGGCGTCTATAATCGAGCAGCATGAGGAGATAATGCACATCGAGCTTATTGCGGACAACCGCATAGAGCTTGAAAAGATGAAGTACAACTTCCGCGATAATCCGGAGATATGCTACAAGGGGATTCTTGCGCTCATGTCCGGTGAGGTCAACTATCTGCTGCAATAATGTCGCATGCGCCTGCTGCAATAGTTTTGCAGGTGCAGAAAGTGTGATAATATTTGTTCGAATTATGTCGAAAGCTGATTAATGACGCGAAATATTACTGATTTATAAATTTTTTTTAAAAAACTATTGACCTGAGCGAAACTTTAAGGTATACTATCTACGGTTATTTATCCAAATGTGCCATGAAGCTGCCGAATAGCCGTATTACATCCCGATACGGCGGTTGAACCTGACCGTTTAATAGTTGATTTTGAGACATAAATTTACGGTGCATTGACAACCGTGGCGAGACAGAATTATAAATCAGGAGGAACGGCGTGGCGGAAAGGGCGGAAATTCTCAAACTCATATCGGATGCACGGGAGGGGGACGATGATGCGTTTTCCGAGATCAGCTGCCGTTACGAGCCGCTTGTTGAGTCGCTTCTTTATCGTTATCTCGAGGGAGGCGGTTACAGCATTGAGGATTTCAGGCAGGAGGCAGAGATCGCCCTTTATCAGGCGGTGCTCTCCTATGACACGGCACAGAGCAGTGTGACCTTCGGTCTGTATGCGGGCATTTGCCTGAGAAACCGAATAATATCCCTGCTCCGCGAGGAGGCGCGTGCGGGACGCGACAAGCCTATATCGCTTACCGAGCTCGGCGGATCGAGCGTCGAGGCACCTATGATGCCCGACCCGATGGAGAGTATTGTTTCGGCAGAGAACTGCAGGCTGCTGATCGACCGTATAAGGCGCGAGCTTACATCGTACGAGTCGCTCGTTCTCTCGCTGTATCTCGGCGGCTGTAATGCTGCGGAGATTGCGGCGCGCACCGGCAGAAACAAAAAATCTGTCGAGAACGCGATCTGCCGCATACGCGGTAAGTTAAAAAAAATCGAAAGTTGATATCTATATTACATATATACGCCCAAGTAGCTTAATAACAGAGCGTTGTTGATTGTGTGTTGGCTTCTCAAAAGCAGTAACACAAGGGTGTATGTCACAGCTCCGTCTCGGGGTATCTGCGGGAAAACTTAATTCCGGGCTATGGCAGTGACAGACAGCGTTTGCCGATGGTGAACGTACAAAGGTAACGGTGTGATCCCGTTCGGGGGCAAAGAAAATTGGCATCAGAAACACAAAGCGAGGTAAAAAATGTACGAGGATAAGACTTTAAAGTGCAAGGATTGTGGAGAGGAATTCGTCTTCACTGCGGGAGAGCAGGAGTTTTACGCTGAAAAGGGCTTCCAGAACGAGCCCCAGAGATGTAAAAAATGCCGCGATGCAAGAAAGAATGCCGGCAAGCCTGCAAGAGAGTACTACACTACCGTCTGCGCTGAGTGCGGCAAGGAAGCAAGAGTTCCGTTTGAGCCGACGAACGACAGGCCTGTATACTGCAGCGAATGCTACGCAGCTAAGAGACAGTAATCCGACTCTCTGAAATATTAAAGAAAAGGACGCGTATCCCGCAGATGCGCGTCTTTTTTACTTTCTTGCGGTGCTTGCCGAATCCGGCAGCATTCATGATGCTTTCGCACGGAATTTTTCGGAGTGCCGTCCGCTGCGGAGCGGTGTAATTTAGCGGTTCGGCAAACTATGCATGACGCAATATATTTTGCATGATATGATTTGCTTTGTGTTGCGATACTGCTTACATAAAGCGGTGCACTCTGTATGATGCTATGCTCTATGCACGGCTCATGCTGCGCGCCGCTACGTGCTTGGCTTTTGCGCGAGGCGGCGTTTTTCCTCTGTAATGCTCGATTTTTTTCGGTTGTAAGAGTGTTTTCCCGAGGTATATGGTAAATTAATTCGGTAAAACCCTCGGCTTTTTTGAAAAATACTGTGTACAAACTGAAAAATGTATGATATAATAGGATAGATTACAGTGGGCAAGTTATGTGAATCAGGAATCCGAGGCATAAACAGATATGGAATTTCGCGATAAAAAGAGAAACGACCGCAGATCCGAAAAGAACGGTAATTACCGAGAGCGCACGCCGCACGGCGGACGCGGACGGGCCGAGGAACTGCCGGAGGGAATAGTAGCGGGCAGAAATGCCGTGCTCGAGCTGCTTAAGTCCGGCAGAAGCATTGACAAGCTCGTGGTCAAGGAGGGAGAACTCGAGGGCTCTGCCAAGCTGATCGTATCGGAGGCGGCTGCGCGCGGCATTCCGGTAGCTCATGCAGAGAGAGCGGGACTTGACCGTATCTGCGGAGGGCTCAACCATCAGGGTGTAATCGCGTATGCTGCTGCCAAGGAATATGTCACGGTCGATAAGATCCTTGCGATAGCCGAGGAGCGCGGCGAGCCGCCGTTTGTGCTTGTGCTCGACGGTATAGAGGATCCGTATAATCTCGGTGCTGTTATCCGTACCGCAGAGTGTGCGGGAGTCCACGGCGTAATAATCCCGAAGCGCAGAAGCGCGTCTCTTACCGCGGCGGTCGAAAAGACCTCCGCCGGTGCGCTCGAGCATATGGCGATAGCGCGTGTTCCTAATCTTACGGCTGCGGTAGAGGAGCTCAAGGAAAAGGGACTGTGGATATATGCGGCCGAGGCGGGCGGACAGCCGCTTCATTCAACATCCATGACCGGCGCTGTTGCGGTTGTCATGGGCGGCGAGGGCACGGGAGTGTCGCAGCTGCTGCGTTCGAAGTGCGATTTTACGGTTTCCATACCGCTCTGCGGCAAGATAAATTCGCTTAACGTGTCGGCTGCCGCAGCGGTGGTGCTGTATGAGGTGCGCAATCAGCGCGACGATGCCTGACGGGATGCTGCATTCGGCTGCTGTGCGATACCGGAATGCAGCCCGGTGCGGATATGATTTAGATAAACTGCATTTGCTCAGGACAAATTGAATTATAAATGAGGTTTTGAAAATGGACGAGAAAAAGCGCGAAGATAAGGAATTTATCGACGGTGCCTCTGCCGCTTCCTCCGATGCCGAAAACGGCTCGGTATCGGCAGGCGATCTCCTCGGAAAGCTCAACTCAAATATCGCAGGGGACAAGCGTAAATCGCGTCGCGAACGCAAAAAGAAAAAAGCCCTTGAGGAGACGAGAGACACGACCTCGGATTTTTACGATCTTTCGATAAACGATTCCGACCCGGAATTTGATACGGAGGCTATCATCCGCGACGTAATGGGCGACACCGAGTATGAAAAGTACGTTGTCGGTAGTGATAAAAATTCGGTCTCCGACGATTACGACGAGTTTGTCTCGGAATTCTCTAAAAATGTCGACAGCTCCGATAGCTCTGACGCATCTCTCGGCAAGCTCATGGCGGAAGCAGCTGCGGATAAAGGCTCGGGCACACCTGCCGCGTCGGAGCAGGCGGCTTCTCCTGTATCTGATTCGCCGATAGAAGATGCCGCCGAGGCGAAGAGCATGCCGACCGAGCAGCCTGCAAGCGCGCAGGACTATGATGGCTCGGCTCAGGATGCACCGGAGATAATAGCTACTCCGGAGGATATACTTGCCGATATTGTTGCAAGCACGGACGGCACTGCGCCCGAAGCGAATGCACCTGCCGCTTCGTCCGATACAGCGCCGGAGCCTGCCGATGCGGAAGTCGATCCTTCTGCCTCTGTCGATGCAGCGGAAAACGGCGATATAACGGACGAAACAGAAAATTCGGAGAATGCGGAAGCTGCCGACGCCGACAGTGCTGCTGCAGCCTCCGACGATTCGGACGATGGCTTTGATGCTCTCGACGACGATATAGACGATACCGACGTTCAGCTCATGGTGGCGTTTGGAATGGATGACGAGCTTGCAAAAACGGTTGGCTTTGAAAAGGCTGCCGAGCTCTCCGAAAATCCCGAATATGTTACCGGAATGATGAACAAGATAGAGAGCGGCGATGCGGCTGAGGATGAGGCCGAACAGCCTGACGAGGAGATAGAGGAGTTTACCTCTCCCGATCAGATAAAGACTATTCTCGGCGGATACAAAAAGAAATATCGCAGTCTGCTTATCCGCATGGCGTGCGCGGCGCTGCTGTTCATACTCTCGTTCTTATATGATAATCTCCCGGTATTCGGCGCGGGACTTCCTACCTGGATGGACTCACATACATATCCGGTCGTATATACGATGTTCGGCCTGCAGATAACCGTCATAGCTGCCGCCCTTGCTTTTCGGCATGTGCGTGACGGCGCGCTCGGCTTTCGAGATAAGCATGTAGGCGCGGATTCGCTGCTCGTTACGGTGCTCGGATTCTCTGCTATATATGATATTGTTATGTGCCTCGTCAATCTTCACGGCGCTGCCGACGGCATCCGTATGTTCAGCTGCACCGGCGTGCTGATGGCGCTTGTCGCGCTTATCGGCGAGTATATGGACTTCCGCCGCGAGGTATTCAGCTTTAACGTAATTGCATCCAAAAAGGATAAATACGTTATCGAAACGCTCGGCGAAGCTCAGGCGACACTCGAAACGAATGCATTTGCCGGATTTATGCCGGAGGATGCGACGATATTCCGTCTCGGTCAGACAAAGTTTGTCGACGGCTTTTTCGCACGTATGAGAGAGCATTGCTCTGCAGAGCGCGCGACAGGAGTTCTTATTCCGATAGCGCTTGCGGCTGCGGCGGTATTCTTTGCACTTGATCTCTTCCTCGGACGCAGCTTTAACCGTGCATTTTCGATCGCTCAGTTTACGGTATCCATAGGCGTGCCATGCGCGGCTATGGTGATATACAGCATGCCGTTCTTCTCGGCATCAAAGCTCGCGTATAAGTCGGGCAGCGCGATAATCGGCGCACGTGCTCTTGAGGAGTATTCCACAAGTGCGAGCGCGATAACCTTTGAGGATAAAGATGTTTTCCCGGCTCACGGAGTAATGGTCAAGAGTATCAAGACCTACGGCGACAGCCCGATCGACTATATCATTTCCAATGTGGCAAGCCTGTTTATGAAGGTCGGCGGTCCGCTTGCTCAGGTCTTTGAAGCGGCTACGCGCGATCTCGAGCATACCGATGATGTCAAGCTGACGAGCGTTGTTTCCGGTGGCCTTGAGGCGTATATTGACGGCAGACACGTGTACTGCGGAAACGCCGATTATTTTACCGACAACGGACTTCCCACCCCGACCGATCCCGAGGATGAGATACTGCGCGGACAGAGCTCGGTCAGCATTATGTACCTCGCCATAGACGGCGAGGTAGCCGCAAAGCTCTATATCCAGTATACACTTGACCGCGACTTTGAGGTCACCATCAAACAGCTGTCGAGGCTCGGTATCTGCGTCGGCATCAAGACCTTTGACCCGAACATCACGGATCTTATGCTCGATCGCAGCATAAGTCTTGCCGATTATCCGATAAAGATACTGCGCTGCCGCACGATAGACGATCTTGCCGTGTCCTCGGAGCATACCGAGAGCGGCGTAGCATCGCGTCGATCGGTCAAGTCGATGATGACGGCATATTCGCTCTGCGAAAAGGTGCTGCACGCAATGAAAACCGGAACCATGCTCAAGGTTCTTGCAATGGTATTCTCGTTCGTTATCGTTGCGCTCATGATACTTGTCAAGCTCAGCGGCTCGGTCAGCTCGTGGCATGCGGTGCTGTATCAGCTTGCATGGATGGTACCCGCCGTTCTTATCACAAGGATTTATGTCGGCAAAAATTGACCGGTAGAGAAATGCTCCGGCTCCGCACCGATACAGCGTCGCTCTGTCGGTGCGGGGCCTTTTGCGTGGGCATGCCTGCCCGATAACATTTCAGAGAAAGGATATAGGCGGCTGCGGCTGCCGATATGACCATGAATTTGCATACTATACTGAAAAGCGTCGAAAAGCCCGGCAGATATACCGGCGGAGAATGGGGACAGACCATAAAGGATAAGAACGCAGTGGATGTCCGTTTTGCATTCTGCTTTCCCGACAACTACGAGATAGGAATGTCGAATCTCGGCATCCGTATTCTCTACGGCGTACTAAATAATGAAGAAAATGTCTGGTGCGAGCGCGCATACGCTCCGTGGCCGGACATGGAGGAAAAAATGCGCGAGTACGGCATCCCGCTCTATGCTCATGAGAGCGGTGATCCGCTGTCCGATTTTGATATAGTCGGCTTTACCCTTCAGTATGAGCTTTGCTATACGAATGTGCTCAATATGCTCGAGCTTGGCGGCATTCCGCTGCTTGCATCCGAGAGAGGAGAGAACGATCCTATTATCATAGGCGGCGGGCCGTGTGCTTATAATGCGGAGCCGATCGCTGACTTTTTCGACGTGCTCGATATCGGCGAGGGCGAGGAGATGCTGCCGCGCTTTACGCGTATGTATGCAAAGATGAAGCGTGAGGGTGCGAGTCGTGCCGAGATACTCCGTGCGACTTCACACCTCGATGGCTTTTATGTTCCCGCTCTCTATGAGGTCGAATACGGCGCGGACGGTACTATTTCTTCATTCGAGCCGAAGTACGACGATATTCCGCGAACGGTACAGAAGCAAATAATCGCCGATCTTGACAGTGTATATTTCCCCGACAAATTCGTTATGCCGTACATAGAGACGGTGCATGACCGTATTGTTCCCGAGGTGTATCGCGGATGCATACGCGGCTGCCGCTTCTGTCAGGCGGGAATGATATACCGCCCGGTGCGCGAAAAGAGTCCCGATGTGCTCGACGCTCAGTGTCGGCGGCTTTATGAGAACACCGGTTTTGACGAAATATCTCTTTGCTCGCTCTCTATCAGTGACTATTCGCGACTCGGCGAGCTGACCGACAAGCTGCTCTCTTGGACTGATGACAAAAAGGTCAGTCTGTCGCTCCCGTCTCTGCGCGTTGACAGCTTTACCAAGGAGCTGATGGAGAAGATATCGACCGTCCGCACGAGCGGAATCACATTTGCGCCCGAGGCGGGAACACAGCGTATGCGCGATGTTATCAACAAGAATGTTCACGAGGAGGAGCTGCTCCGTGCTTGCGCGAACGCGTTCGAGTGCGGAAAGAATCAGGTCAAGCTCTATTTTATGGACGGTCTGCCTACCGAAACGCGCGAGGATGTCGAGGGTATTGCGAAGCTCGCGAAAACGGTCGTCGATTCATATTATTCAAACCCGAATGTAAAGCGCGGAAAGAGCCCGCAGGTCACGATAAGCGTAGCCTGCTTTATTCCGAAGCCTTTTACCCCGTTCCAGTGGGAGGCGCAGGATACTATTGAGATGCTCGAGGAAAAACAGCATTGGCTGCGGGAGGCGATAACCGACCGTAAGATCCGCTATACGTGGCATGATGCGTGCGTGAGTCGGATCGAGGCTGTGTTTGCGCGCGGCGACCGCAGACTGTCGGCGGCTCTGCTTGAGGCGCATCGGCGCGGCAGACGTTTCGATGCGTGGGATGAATATTTCGACTATGACGAGTGGCTCGACATTTTTGCGTCGGTCGGAATAGACCCGGCGTTTTATGCGAACAGAAAATTTTCCCGTGACGAGATCCTCCCGTGGGATGTTATCGACTGCGGCGTGAAGAAGAGCTTCTTTGCTCGTGAGGCGGATAAGGCATATGAATCACGGACGACGAGAAATTGCTCCGAAACCTGCTCCGGCTGCGGAGCGAACAGCCTGCCCGGAAAACACAGATGGTGTCCTAAGATCGGCGGAGCATGCACGGAGGGAAAATAAAATGGCTGAAAATAAAGTAACAAGCAATCTTCACGAGCTTGAGGAACAGAACGGAAAGAGTTTTTCGCGCGTTACTCAGACTCCAAAGGGGACAAAGCAGCGCAGCCCGCAGAGCCCGAACCGTACAGCGGAGCAGCTGCCCGTCTATAATCTGCGCGTTCGATTTCATAAGACCGGCAGAGCGCAGTACATCTCGCATCTTGATCTCGGGCGAACGATGCGTACGGCAATAAACCGCGCCGAAATCCCGGTCAAGTACTCGGAGGGCTTTAATCCGCATCCTAAGATGTCCTTCGCGCTGACCCTTTCTGTCGGAACAGAGAGCGTGTGCGAGTTTATGGAGCTGAAATTGACGGAGCCGCCGCAGTGCGAGAGGATTGTTGCGTCGCTCCGCGCAAATCTTACGGAGGATCTCTATGTTGAGGACGCATATGTACCTGAGCGCAAGCCGAGTGATATCGCGTGGTCGGAATATGAGATAGTATTCTCGCCGGAGGGGGACGAGCGCGTACCTGATTTTTCGGAGATAATATGCGACCGTCCGCTTGTTATAACAAAGCGTACCAAGAGCGGAGAAAAAACGGCGGACATACGTCCGCAAATATTGCGCTTTTCTCAGGACGGCAACCGCCTTACCTGCGTGCTCTGCGCCGATAATACTAATTATCTGAAGCCGGACTATATCGCCGCGATGGCGAATGTTACCGATTATACCGTTATGCGCCGACGTGTTCTGCTCGCCGACGGAGTGACCGATTTCAGATGACACGGTGCTTTGACGGTAATTGTCGATTTTGTCCGTCCGGCTTCGGCTGCTCTTGCCGTGACCGCATTGTCGTTGTGCGCGATTTTTGTCAAACGGATGCTTCTGCTGCCGGAGATAGAGAATAATTATAAGAGGGAGAACCGATACAAGTCGGCTCTCCCTCTTTGCTTTTTTTCGCAACTCAGTATAGGTTCTCCGGCGAGAGCGTTTCGCGCAGACGGATCTGCTTTATCGTACCGTTGAACACGGCAAGCTCGGCGAGATAATCGCTGAAATATCCGCGATCATAGTATGCTTTCAGACGTATCAGCGATTGCTCGGCTTGATTCAGATAATCGGCGGTCACAAAGATGTCGAGCGATTTTCTGTGCTTATCCCACAGTTCGGATAACTCATTCAGTGCGGCGAGTGCATCGCTCGAATCGGCTGAAAAATTCATTTCTGCGTCGCTGCTCTCGCCGCGCTCTATCGCGCCCATCTCGGACAGCTCGCTATCATCCGGCAGCCTCTCTGTCAGCTCCGTCACGGCATTGCAAAAGCGGTCGGTATATACGGAGCATGTGATCGCAGCGCCGATGGAAAGCAGGAGGAGCAGGGCGGAGATTAGAAAGCTTTTCATCACTTGCTCCTTTCGTTCTGCGCACAGATGTATTCACCGCCGGTGTCGTCAACGGCGAATATGAATATCTCTTTTTCAGAGCTGTAGCCAAGCGACTTGAGGCGCTTAAAAAGCCATGCGCGGCTCTTGCTTGTAAATTGCAGACTCTTGTCGCTGATATTTCCGTCGACAATAAGTAGATGTGATATTCCTTTCTCGGGCAGTGTCAGTGCCGCGTCAGCCGCGGCAGGAGGTGCGGCGGAAACTCTCGGGATGACAGATAGCTTTCCGTTCTGCTCGAGTATTGCGTAAAAGACGTCCTCCGGGTGTGCATATCCTTTGAGACGCAGCTCTGCCATCAGCTCTTCTACGCTCATGCGGACGTTTGACAGTGCTTGAATATCCAGCTTCCCACGGTTGATAATGATGCTCGGCACGCCGTCAAGAATTCGGCGGATGAAAACGGATTTTGTTACAAGCATCGTTCCGATGATCTCGAGACTGATAAGCGCTGTTATCGGGAGGATTGCATGCAGCAGGGGAATGGACGGATTTGCCGTAGGCGCGGCGGCAAGCTCCGAGAGGAGCAGTGCGGTGATCAGCTCGGATAGCTGCAGCTCGCCGATCTGTCGCTTGCCTGTCAGGCGCATACAGAGTATAAGATATAGATATATGAAGATCGTTCTTATTAAAATACTGACCATACATGCCCTCCGAGGCGAACATTTAAACATACATTTCTATGATTTCCCGCGGAGAGAAAAATATTCGTTTTTTTGAAAAAATTATATTGACAAATCGCAGACGCGGTGCTATACTATAAAAACCGCATTGCGGTATACCTTATAGCTTTTGCTTTTGAGACCGAAAGGCAATTTCGGTCGAATAAATCGAAAAAACTTTAAAAAAGGTCTTGACAATCGGAATGCGAGGTGGTATAATAACCAAGCTGTCGCGAG